>Ga0056114_1000153_pt1 | contig 19350 bp, 11 predicted proteins | sample WorMetHERISLAND1_FD_77005 | JGI IMG/M metagenome (GOLD analysis project Ga0056114, IMG submission 77005) | Marine gutless worms symbiont microbial communities from Max Planck institute for Marine Microbiology, Germany - Olavius loisae HERON... ...
TGTCCTGCATTTTCATGCATTGCAGTTTGGTCCTTCATTTTCATGTCCTGCATCTTCAGCGCCCCCATAGAAACCTCAAAAGATTTTATTGGACGCTTTTGTTTACATTGGGAAGGGTCTTAAAAACAGTCGTGTATTGTTGGTGTCACTTCTGGAGTCTGTTTGGTTTGTAGATGTAGATATGCACAAATGCTTGTTGTCCACATCCTATCACCGTTGTACTCGCCTGCATTCACTACATCATTTTGTGAAACTGCGTTGTGTCAGTTTTATCATTAAACTATTATTGTATTGTATTTTTGGCCTGACATTTTTAGCTCAGTATGAAAGTGCCATATGGATCAGAGATGTCAGGCTGTGGCACAGATGCTGATCCATTCTTCATGACCAGGTGTTAGTGAGATCATTGTTGTCTTGTATGCTTGTAGATCCTGATGTTGTTCGTTATCGTCATCTCTCTGGCAGTGGCCAGTGCTATTGGCAATCATATCTGGATGTCCCGAAATCACGTTCGTCACTGGTACCTTGGCATTTTTGGTCAGTGTTTCCGTATTCCTCACCGAATTGGTTTGCTGTTCTTGCCGAGCATTAAGCTCTCTTCATGCGGGCCGACATTGTCGATTCTCACAACAAACTGTTTATACTATACAGTCTGTTACTGTCTCGTATCCTCGCTGGCCTCAGTGCTGGTCGTCATTTTGGCAGCCAACAATGACAACATATATTGAATGAATGCATCAGTGATCGTTGGCTTGTCTGACAGCACCTGTAGTTTCTTGGGTGGTTTTCTCTCGTGTGAGACATGAAAGAATTGATAGTGCGACTTTGTTGAAAATCACTGTACATGTACATTCTCCAGCCTTTTCGTTGCTGCTTTCATTCTCCTAAATGTAAGGTGTCTGTATGAAAATGTTATTCGGACTCCGAAGCTAGCTTGATGCTGCAATGAGTAATTAATTACCAGTGAAGACTTGTTCTGTATGTCTCTCCTGTGGACTAGTGCCAAAGCTGCACTGTTTGCACCCATTGCATGACAGTCTTGCTAGACCATCTGTGTGAAGTGTACTACACTGGCTTTGTGTGTTGTTAGTGTAAGCACTCGCCCGAGACGTGTTGAATTGAGTGAGTGCATGCACCCCCCGCCTCACAAGGCCCGGAGCCATGTGTTTACCAGGGTAGTCAGGCCTCAAGGTAAGGCAGAGGTATTAATGGAAAGAACTTCCAGGGGATGAAGACTCAACTAGTAGACATGTTGAGGTATGTGATTAGGTATTATTAACGCCCATCTGTGTGATCTGTGAAGCATTTGCTAGAGCTGACAGCAGCTGATAGCAGTACTGTGATGTTGTAGATTTACACACGCAAGACTTTGTGCTCAACTTCTTGACATTTGTCATCTTATATAACAACCTGATACCAATCAGTCTTCAGGTCTCACTGGAGATCGTTCGCTACTTTCAGGCCGCGTTCATTTCATGGGTTCGTTTTCTATGCTGTTCTCTTGTCTTTTTCTCCGTGTGAGTCTGTTTTGCTGTAAGCTGCCTTGTATGTACTTCGTATTTAATTGTTTTCAGTTTATTTTTTATATCGTTATTTCTCAGATCCTTTGAGTGCATTAGCAGTGCTGATTTTGGTCAGAGTTTGCTTCTAACCGTGAAATTGAAAACCGTTCAGACTAAGGAAACCTTGAAAGTTGCTGTTAAATCGTTTGCATGTGGCTGTGCTTGATGTGCATTATATACTATCTCTGTTTTGTTTTTGTTGTTCAGTTTTGATAAACGTGTGATAATTTGTTTGAGAACAGATCTAACCGTCTGATATGTTGGATACGACCTGGCAGTACTGCGTCACATGTGTGAGACATTTCATGCTGTCTACTCGTGACTCCACTATCACTGGCGGCATTCTGTCTAATTCACATCCTGTGTGTCTGTGTGTGTATGAAGGATCTTGAAATGTTTGATGAGGTCACGGACACACCGACTGTTGCTCGCACGTCTAATCTTAACGAGGAATTGGGTCAGGTCAGTCGGTCGTGTCAGTTTTCTTCTGTATTTCTGTGCTAAACAAGCAGCGTGATCTAGAGAACATCGTTGCAAGTACAACTGCAGTTGGCTGTGTTTTGTACTGATGATGATGACGTGTTATATGTGTTGTGACGCGCGTTTTGCAGGTGAAATACATATTTTCCGACAAGACTGGAACTTTGACATGCAACGTGATGCGGTTTCGCAAATGTTCAGTCGCTGGCATCAAATATGGGTGAACAAGTGACGATGCTGTTGAATGATTCTTAGCTTTGTGTTCTTGTGACGAGTGTGTGCATGCAGTGTGTATCTGCAAAGCTGCATCTGCGTTCCTGTCATTACGTAGATGGACAGTTAGAACAGTTACATTTGTCTTATTTATTTATTCCATGACATAGTAACCTTGTATTAATATGAAGATTTTCTAGATATACAGTTGTCTGTCCTCTGTAATGCTTATGTTGGTATATTTGCAGTGTCAGTGTCACTGCATAAGCTTGATGGTATCAGGTCATACTCACGGGCAGGCCTGGCTGGTCTGCACAATAGCTGGAAATGTTTTATGAGCAAGCCATGCTGGAACTATGCCCAGTTTTTCAGCTTGTGTTCATCACAAACAGTGAAGCTGAATGATACCAACATGCTGCCATTATCATCACTTCCATGTTTATTCTTTTTCAGATTTCATTTGAAACTCTAGCATCGATAACCAGAACGTCCATGTGAAGGCTTCTACCAACTACATTTATTGGAGCCATTTTGCTGGGTTTTCCCTACACTGTGCCTGGGAAAAAACCAGTAAATTGGCTTTCATTGATTCATTTCATTGTAACATACGGTTATGTTTGTATAACTGTGTATATTGTCGTTGTACTCAGAGATAATCAGTCAACAACAGATCACTTTGATGATCCGTCGTTAGTTCAGAATCTCCGAGAAAACCACGTGAGTGTTCTCTGTTGTTTGCCTTAGTCCGTTCAGTTTGTCACTTGTAACCTGTTGTTTTATTGCCGTTGGCGGATCAAGCAGAAACAGTGAATGATCAGTTTATTTACATACTGAGCAGCTGTAGAAAAATGTTCAGTTTGTCATTAGTGTGTATTTCTTTCGTGAAAATAAATTCTGATGTTTTTGTGTCATTCTGTGCTCACCAGGTGATTGAGTGTTTAACGATGTTCTGTTGTTCAGCCGACGGCGTCTGTGATCAGAGATTTCTTGCTGCTGATGTCTCTGTGTCACACTGTTGTCCCACAGCCTGACAGCGAGGATCTGTCACTTATTCACTACCAAGCCTCCAGTCCAGGTCTGACACACTCATTGCTGATGTCTAGCACTGGAACAGATGAGGAGAAGAAAATGAAAGAATAGTTAGAGAACCGTTGTTGAAACAAGTGCTCAATCACTGTGCACGTTCGTCAGCTGATCATGCCGTGACATTGTTGCAGCATGTTTGGTGGTTTGTGGGTTTGATGATCTGGAATTTATTACCAGCTTCTCTTTGGGACCCAACAAGGATTATTGTTAGCTTTAGATTAGCACTGAGGACTTGCCTTTTCATAGTGCAATATAGCGTATTAGATGCTCTGCTGCTGCCGTTGCTATTACAACTGCTAGAGCTACTGTGTTAAGTCGAGTTAAACTGGCTTATGCAGATGATATTCTGAATCTGAGCCACTGAAGATGCTTGGAGGGTTTTTGTCAGTTGAAGGAAGTTGTGAGCTGTTGTAAAGAGAATTGTGATGCGAGTGTTGAGTTGTAGTCGTCCAGTGTTGATTTGTTGATTGACAGATGAACGAGCATTGGTTGAAGGTGCTCGTCAGCTTGGTTTTGTGTTTTCCGTCCGAACTCCACAACACGTCACCATTTCCACAGTAAATGCTGCAGATATCTCACCATTCCATAATGATTCTGTCATTGTAGACCTGAGTACTTTTTTGTGTCTGGTGTTATATCGTATAATTATTATAATACATATATTAGTTTACAAGTGGTAAACAAAGGTGTCCTATAGTTGAATTATGTAATTAGCAGACTGTAGTGGAGTCATACTGTCACTGTGCTTGTCTGCAGGCAAATGGTGACGAGCGTTATGAAGTACTCAATGTTCTTGGCTTCACAAGCAGCCGGCGGCGGATGTCGGTGATAGTACGTTGTCCCAATGGACGCATTCGCTTGTTTGTCAAGGGCGCTGTGAGTATTGTCAGATCTGTTATTCTCACAAGCATTTTGATCAGCAGATGATGTTGCTAGTAACTGTGCAGATGTGTCCAGAGTGTTGTAGCACTTTGCTCATTTTACCATGGCATCACTGTCTGGTGTCTGGCAGTGCTGTAGATATTAGTCAGTTAATTAGTTTGATGAATTGCAGATACGTGTATGTAGCTAAACTTTCATTAGGTCGACTCGATCTCCGTCCGTCCGTCCGTCCATCTGTCCACAAAAAGTTTTTCCAATTTGAGTGAAATTTGGTATCTAGGTAGAGGTTGATGAAACGACAGTATGCTGTATGACCCGATCCACTGACAAAGTCAAGGAAAATGGCTGATTTCAAAGTCTGTCTCCTCCGCCAATATGCGTGTAATCAAAAGACTGACGGTGAAATATGATACCTCAAGACAATATCTCAGTTTTAGCAAGACAGAATTTTGATATGTGTCCTCATTTGGCGTCATGTGACCTACAAACATATAGGGTGTTACACCTTTGGCAAACTAATTTTGCTTCTTGTGAGGAGTCGACCAATTTCTAGAAGATGTGAATGCTGTTGAATGATGCTTGTTGTCATTAGGATGTGGTGAGTTATTATCTGTCGCTGCAAGTCGGCTTGTGTTGCGTGCATGTTATGATGACGTTGACAGTTGAAGTGTGTGATCACAGGATCCCGTCATCTATGAACGACTTGCTGACAGTCAGCTGTATCGAGACATCACATTCCAGCACCTTGCCGACTTTGCTAGTCTTGGTAATTGTCTTCACTACAGATCAGTAACTGTTTGCAGAGGTCGGTGTAACATACGTCTTCAGTGATTTGACATACTATAGAAATACTGACTGCTGTGGAGGGCAGCAATGTGACATATTGCCCCGTGAGTGTCAGCCAATCAGGACTGTGTATCGTCGATGTTTATAACGGTATGTTCCCATGGAAAAAATATGAGGTAGCATGAGTTTCTGTTGTCTGTGGCTCAGTCAGCGAGTGTGACATGTGCTGCCGGCTGGGATAGTGCACTGGGCCACTATTTGATACAGGCCTCAGCATGGCACATGTGTGGGACATGTCAACCTGTATGATAAAAGTATTTGTACATGCTTTTGTTTATGTTAGTTGACGTTGATAGATGAATGAATTTTATTTGTGGATGAAAGTAGAGATGCACCGAAAAGGCAATGGCCGATTATCGCCCGGCTGATAATCGGCATCTAACAATCGGCCGATTATCAGCCGATTACCGATTAATACATAAACCTGATATTCTTACCTTAATGCCAAAGACTGTATCGATCATACAAATATTTTATTGCATAATGTAACAAACTATTGCATAATTAAACAATGCTACCAGCATGTTTGCTGAGTTTGCATATATAACTAAAAAACGAAAATTTGTATCGTCCGTTCAAATTAAAAAAATATAATTTCAGTATCCAATGCCATCATAATACATAGTAAATAACAATCGGCCGATACCGGCATAGTAATCGGCCGATTCTGATTATCGGCAAAACGGCCGATAATCGGCCGATACCGTTTATCGGCCGATAATCGGCCGATACCGTTTATCGGCCGATTATCAGTGCATCCCTAGATGAAAGTACTTGGCAGTCATTACCAACTGCGTGTGTGATGTCAGGTCTTCGTACACTGTGCCTTGCCGTCGCTGACATCGACAAAAAGTTCTATGCCGACTGGAATGAAGAGTACCAGATGGCGAGTGCGTCTGTTGACAATCGGCAGCAGCTTGTGGAGCGTGTTGCTGAGCGCATTGAGACGGTCGGTCTGTTGTTTGTCTTTCAGCCTTGAGTCTTTACTGTTAAAATGTTCAGTCTCTGCGTGTGATGTCAGACAAACTTGACATCAGCTGTGTCAGTAGCAGTCTCACATTCACTACCTCTATGCTTCTGATGCTGCCAGTCATCAACGCCGCTTATCAGTCAACCCAATGGTCTGTGCTGTCATGCTGTCGCAGCATGCTCGGTCTGGAGTGTTTAAGGTTTTGGACTACCAGACTCTTTGAGACCCCGACGGCTAGTCTGTAGACTAGCATTGAAGACGGTGTTTGCAGTGCATCAGGGCATGTTGTGCTTGGTGACATTGTGGTCTTAATGTGCTCTAGATATGTTGATACTTGTTGCCTACTTATTTAGAGCATCCAATTGTTGTCTTTGGTTGTAGAATCTCTTTCTGCTCGGTGCCACTGCAGTTGAAGACAAGCTCCAGGAGGTGAGAGAATGTCTATTGTATTTAGATACAGCTGAGTGTATCTGGTGTGGTTCAGTGGTGGAATTAGTTGACACACACACAGGCAATCTTACTGTATTTCTCTTCTTGATAATGTCAAAAAGAGCATCTTAGCGGTACTGTTCTGGCCTTCTGGCTCCCGCAGCATTGCCACTTACAGAACTGGACTTAGATCGGTCTCACTGCTCATTGGCTTTTGTTTTTAGTATTTTCTTTAAATTTTAAATTTTTATTTTTTTGGTCTTGTATGCTGAACTAAGCTGACAGCCACAGATCATTGGTGGACTGAGCCGTCGACTTGACGGATCTCAGATCACAGTAAGCTCAGGTTGGTAGCTGAGTGCGACGATGTGCATATAGCTCGATCCTCGACGCACAAGAACGTCTGCAGACGTCACGGGGGAAGCTGGCAGCGTACAAGTATAAATCCCTGTCTTCTGCTGTTCCCGCATGGTTGATCCATATGTAATAAATTTGTGTTGTCGTTGGTTTCCAGTGTCCAGACACGACCTGCTTCAAACTGCTGGATTGAGGTCTTGCAATGCGATCGCCGCCAGTCGGACCGATCCAGTGCTAGCTCTTCGAGCTCGGGAGTTGCAATATCACAATGCTTCAAGTTGGCCTTCAGCGTGTCCTTATAACGCTTTTGCTGTCCACCGTGAGAACGTGTCCCTTCCTCCAATTCACTGCAGAAAATAGCCTTTTGGAATCTGTTATCACCCATGCGCAGCACATGGCCACATCATTAGATCATTAGCGCATGTTTAACCATCCTATGATATCATGTCATATGTAAGCTTCAGAAAAAGGATCTTCTGACACGTGAGAAATTTGTCTGACGTTAAAGGCTATTTTTAAGAATATTTTTGAAAAGATACTATATTAAGGAAGCTTCACTGATTGACTAATCTCACTTAGGTAGTTTATGTGATGTTGAACACCTTGTAGAAATTAATTGTTTGATGATACAGGGTGTGCCAGAAACGCTAGCTTGTTTGCTGGAAGCCAACATCAAAGTTTGGGTTTTGACTGGTGACAAGCAGGAGACTGCCATCAACATTGGTAACATTGTAACCTCATCATGTGACTTGTGTATCATAGCTTTTCAGTAATGGTTATGGCCTGCCATCAGTTGTTATATTATATTTATTATTATTTTACCATAGTGATTGCAGACTGAAAACAAGAACACCAGCTGTTGCAAACAAACAGTCACACGTCTGCTGGATAACGTCGGTGCTTTTGACTTCAGGGTTAAGCTGTTAGTATTAGTAGTAAAAACTGTAAAAATGCATGTCGTACCATTGCACTGATGTACTGCACACCTTGTATCGACAATCATTTAAAATGAAGAATCTTTAATGAATTTTTTTGTGCAGATTAATAAGGATGACTGGCATTGATCTAAGGTAACATACAGCCATTCTGGCAGCATTGAAATATTTGATCACAATTAATTTTCTGCAGTACATGCTGGGTTAATACGAACATTGTAGTTCTGCTAAAAATTCATAACATTAGTTGATTCATGTATGTTGTCACTAAGCACAGATTGCAAGAATGCCGCTCAACATTTGAGTCTACTCAACTAGCTAGTTTAAGTAGACTTGACATGAAGATCATTATAAAACACAAAATCCACTCTCAAGTCAAGATGAGCTAACTCAAATGTTGCGTGGCAAAATCAACCACTCTAATCTTTACTCAGTTGATTAGTACTCGACTGAGTGGTGATTTGAGCAGCGTTTTGCAATCCGCCCTAGGTGTATAATGTTAAATTTCAGTACGCTATCAGTGTGCAGGTCTGCCTGTTGTCTGTGCTGCAGGTTATGCGAGCCGACTGCTGACGTCCGACATGCGAGTTCTGCACATCAACGAAGAGTCACTAGACGTCAGTTTTTGTTTTATTTTCTTCTTGAAATGTTTAATCAAAACAAGACTGGCTTGATTCTTTTGCCGGAATCAAACATTGCGTTATTTTCACAGTGTAATTGTTGTTTGTGTTATTTTGCAGGAATTTTGCAGTTTTTGTCGAGGCTCTTATTTCATTTTCATAATTTCATTATGTGGGAACTTCTGCCCGTTAAGATTCTGTGCCAAGTAGCAGTATTAGTAGTAGCAGCAGCAGCAGAAGCTATGGCAACATGTTTGTATAAGTGCATATGATAGTATGTTTAGTGGCTTTGTTGAGCAGTGTGGTGGGATTCATGTAAACGTTAAGCAAACTGTGATATCTCACTCTTCTCTTTAAGCAATTGACATTTGAACATCGAGGATTATTTGCAAATTGTCTATGTGTCATATTTTAATGAGAGTTCTAAACTGTGTAGGACACTCGTTCGGTGTTACAAAGGTATGCGACTGAGTTTGAGAATCAGATGAGAACTGACACTCATTGTGTTGGCGTCGTCATTGATGGACAAGTACGTGACATTTGCAGTGTGTTCACAAAGTTGTGTGTTTGCCACCGAAAGACGACATTTTACATGAAATATTTCACATTGCATGCAGTAGCTGTAGTTGATTCACTTAGCAATTTGAACAGTTACAAGAACAACAACAACTATTGCAAACAGATCGTGCATCCGCGGGTGCACTCAATTTGTGGGGAGGGTTGCGTTTATATTGGTAGGCAAAAAGTGCATACATATCGCACTATTCTGTTTCAAAGATGTACCGACCGTGTCATCTGAGACAAAGTTGGTGACATGTTTATGACTCTGTCACCTATCTGTCCTTGGTGTGTAGCAGTCATTATTAACATATGGCTGAGTGCTGTGTTGATAACGTGGTCCGCTATGTGTTCAAGATCGTTTACCCCACCTGTACTCCTAATGCTTCAGGCTATCAATAACAATGACCTGTATTGTTACCATCTGTATTTTGGACAACAGTTTAGTTCTGTGAGATTCAGCTGGCAATTAGTGAAGGACTACTGAGAATATGTTTAGCTGTTTTGGCACTATACTGGAGTGTGACAGATGGACAGCCACGGAATTGCTACAGTAACATCTCTGCATAGCTTTACTAAATGAATGTAGAATAAATAGAATACAAGATAAAAAATATTAAACAACTTCGCAAACCTCTAACAGTATAATAATTAGCTTATAAATCCTGCAATGAATATTATTTTCCTGTCTTTTAACACAGTTGAAACAATACTGAATGTCATGATATTACATCTTCACCTCAACTAATAGTGAACCAGACGATCTCCATCTTACATTATGTGAACTTACTAAAGCTATTCATTCTTCCCCCGGATTCTGACCTGGACCTGATAACATACACTGTCAACTACTTAAACACTTTCCTGAGCAATCTCTCCAAACTCTTCTCAAGATATTATTTTATTAACGACATCTTTCCACATTCTTGGTATCAAGTTGCATTTAGTTCACTTATTGTCAACATTTCCATCAAAGATATCGTGATGTTGATAATCTGTTGTGTATACATTGAACTAGTTTTGATGTCTCACATGTCTCTGTGGTGTAGACACTCAAGTATGGCCTGTCGTTCGACTGTCGACGTAATCTGCTTGAGTTACTGCTGTCGTCAAAGTCTGTCATCTGCTGTCGCATGTCACCACTGCAGAAAGCTGAACTGGTGTCACTTGTACGACATCATGACCGTAATGCTGTCACACTGGCTATCGGCGATGGTGCTAACGATGTCGGCATGATACAGGTGAGGTTATGACAGGTGATGTTGGATGCTAGTGGTAAAACCTGTCTGTCTGTGACAAGTGACTTCATCAGCATCCATCTCTGAATTCATCCCCTATCTCTGTCAGATTTCCCGAACAGTCTCATATTCCATTACCGTAAATCCTGTAATGTTAGGCTGCAAATGTGAAAATGTTAAGTCTTATTAGAATGTACATTATGCACACTATATTCTAAGTTGTGCTGTCGTAAGTTATAATGTGTTGTATATGACAGTGATGTTTTAATGCTGTAAGTTTATGCCTGACAGTTTGGCTGCATGAAAAGTCCGACTGATTCATTCAAGTTATGTTGGAGCCACAGTATTCTGACAAAGTCTGTGAACTCACCAGTTGCCTGAGATATCTCTAGACACGTGTGGGCCATAGACATGTCCATTGTAAATGCTGATCCACCGGCATGCAACACTTTACTGCTAGGGCCAGGAGCCTATCGTTTCAGCCTATCGGGGTGATACTCTTGTTACGTATAAAAAAATCTGTCATCGTCACCATCGTCAGAAATATTGACATCACGGTCATTCAACATTCACAGTGGTGTGGAAGTTGCTTTCTGTGAAGTTGGGGTCTATGTTCGGTAGGACATAGTGACAATTCTGTTCCATAACATAGAAGTAATGTGTAGTAGACCTTTATACTTGGGTCAGAGTAGAGTTTAACACTCCTCCAGATGCACTGCTCAGTGTATTCTGTGTGCAGGCAGCACATGTCGGCATCGGTATTTCAGGCGTGGAAGGTCTACAGGCGGCATGTGCCTCGGACTTCTCCATTGCTCAGGTACACTGTGTCTGTCTGTCCATAGCGGAGCATATCTCTCATTCTCATTTCTGCCTATTGCTTGTACAGTATTTAATGTTATTCGTTTAGCATGTTTCATGAGGTTATACTTATGAGTTTTTGCAGATTTACGTAAGAAACACATCCAACAAGAAGGATGTAAATTATCCAATGTTGTCAATATTTGTCATTGGTTTAATAAATGGTTGATCAATAATATACAAATTGGCTGAAGTGTTGAGTCACACTTCTCTGACTTTTTCTCTCTGATAACTCCGCTATTTAATGAGAAGATCTGGTAATTTACTAAACACTGGCAAAGTTTTGTTTGTGCATGCATCTTTCAACGTCGATTTTTCTCTCTATGTTTTGCATACATAAAAACCTAGTGTCGTCCTCATGGTGATCATCGTTTGTCTACATGTTTTGTGTTAATGCGTTTTGTGCAGATATTTCACAGTAATCATATAATAGTGTCTCACCACCACATTGTGTACAATTCCAGTAATGTAGTAGTGTGTACAGTAAATTTCTGTCAGACAGTCGTATGTTGTTCTGGGGCACCCTGTGTGGTCTACTGTGAGGCGTTGCCGTCGGCCGTATAACCTACATTGTGTTGGTGCAATCAATCAATCAATCAGTGTGAGGCGTTGCTGAATACGATGCTGTTTCTGTGTGCAGTTTCGGTTCTTGAAGAAGTTGTTGCTAGTCCACGGTGCTTGGTGCTACAATCGTCTGACGACGCTGATACTCTATTCATTCTATAAGAACATCTGTCTCTACTTCATAGAGGTGATGGGTGGTTTTACGATGTTTTACGATCACCTGGTGTAATGTTAACAAGGCCTGTTGATACGCTGGTGAGAATTAGCGAAGACATTTTAGATTAATGTTTACTGTGGAATGTGAATGCCCCGGGAGCTGTAGATTTGTGTAGATTTGTGATTAACATTACGGACATAAATGGCCTTTAAACCATGCTCTCAAGTCATTTGCTGTAGTCTGTGAATATGCTGATATTATCTGTGTTGTTGAGGTTTCGTGTTGTTCATTGCTGTAATTATGTTCAGTTGTCAGTATCAGCCAAGTGATTGGTGTGAGAAGGCTGGTTATTTTGCATCAGTCATGAGATTGGCTGGGAAGACTGTCTCTGAAATGACCCGTAATGTTGAACGTCTTACTCAACTCAACTGAATGACATCGTCCTGTGCGGACAACTATGCACATATTTTTATAGCTCATCAGTGCATATCACATCTGATAGGATATGATCCATGCCATGGAGGCATGTCCTGTGTGGACTGCATATATTGTCGTTCTGTTGATTCTGTAATGTAACTTGGAGTTTAACTTGATCCTGGCTGATATCCGCAGAGGAGAATGATTTCACACAGATCCATGCCAATTAATTTGTTTGAGTCAATGAGCTGCTTGTATCGATTGTACAAACACCTCTGATAACAGCTGCTTGTATGAGAGTTACAACAAACTTGTATAACTGTCGTGTGATGTGATCTGTTAGTTTTACTTTGCAACGCTGAGTGCATTCTCTGGTCAGATCGTCTTTGAACGATGGTGCATCGGCCTCTACAATGTAGTACGTATGATTCACCGTTGATTTCTGTTTCATTCTAAGACATATATCAAATATCCAGTAGATAGTCCATTACTTAATGTGCTGCATACTACTGTATTGTGTCAAAGTCTACTTTACCCGTTTGTGCTTGGGAGAGCTGTAGAATAAGCCCATCTCGTTTCCTGGCCGAGTGTTGTTAGAGGCGACTGAACCAGGCTAGTTTTGTTTTGCTGTATTTTGCATTGTTTGCTTTTTTGAGTTGTGTTTAGTTTGTGTATTTACCTGTACTGTTTTGTTTGTCAGTATCAGTCAAGTGATTGGCTGTGAAGACCACCACCAAAATGACCTAGGTTATGTTAGGTGAGGCTTTAAATTCTACTCCAAACCTGATCTTAGATATAGATTTGTGCTAGAGAGAGACAGACAGATGCATGGACAGATACCAGCCCCCTCCAGTGAACGTAAAACACTGACATGGACAGTGATTGCTACGTGAAGTATGCTGCAAATGTACCTGATTGCATTTGTCTCATATTTAGCACTTTGTGGTGTTGATCGGTGTGATCCTGTCAGTTCATAACATGTTGATTGTGTGTTTGTACAAGATATTTACGGCAGCGACACCGTTTGCCATCGGTTTGTTTGACCAGCACTGCAGCGCCAACACTCTACTGCGGTTTCCAAGACTGTACAAGTTGTCACAAATGTCCGAGAATTTCAACAGCCGGGTAAATGCTATTCTGTTGTCATTTTTGAAATAGAAATCAGTTATAACTTTATTTTTTATCCCAGACGATGTTGGACGATTTACTTCTTGCGAAATTTTATGCATATTGGCACTGGCATAATGGAGTTATAGCTGACAGTTTTGAGACAACAGTCACACCATTGTTTACATTGCTGTCTGTTTACACATAAGCCGTCTCTATAGTTCAGTACGTATGAGCCAATTATGTAACACGTGTGGGTGTTTGCCAGTTACTGAAGCACATTTGTGTGATAAAATCATCAGTTGCAGATTGAAATACTCTGATCTATGTGAGTTGGCTGTGGTTTGTCTTCCATTCGGCTAAATCTTGCCCACTGGCTTGCTGCTGATATAGTGTTGTATAATTGTGTTGAAATACACGCCATCGCAGACTGGGTCAGTGAATCAGAGTTTGTTAGTGTTACCTGGTTAACGTCTGTTTGCTCATATGTTGTAGGTGTTCTGGCTGTGGTTCTTCAATGCCGTCTATCACTCGCTGATATTCTTCTGGTTCCCCGTCGCAATGATGTACCATGGTCTGTGTATCTCTAGCCAGCGTAACTAGAATGTGATTCTGTTACTGGTTAATGTTTCACCAGCTGGCCGACCCCTAAGCCGGCTAGCTATGAATTTCACAGCCATCTTTATTCTTAGCATTTCTTGCGGCTTATTCTCGGCTTAGCCAGATTTTCACGGCGGCTTAGCAAAATTTTCATGGCTGGCGGCCGGGTAAGTCGGCGGCTTAGGGGTCCACCAGCTGCTCGACAGACACAGCTCATCGGCTCATATGATACATGTTGACTATTGTTATTATTGGTCGTCTTTGTTAGAGTTTGATTGTCTTTGACGCTGCAGATGCAAAGGTCTTACTGTATTGTCCAGTAGAAGCTGTGGAGGGTCCGTATAAAGCTGTGATTGCTGGTCGTTGCAGACATCGTGTTTCCTGATGGTAAAGTGAGCAGCTACCTGCTTGTTGGAAACGTAGTGTACACGGTATGGAACCTGCCACTTGTATGCACAACACTCACAGCAAGCCATCACCTGTATAACTAAACATAGTCTTCATAGATCTCCTAGTTAACTAGTTCTGCATCTCCTGTCTTTTCCTTCTTCATGTCTTGTCTGGATGTACATGAGTTATTGAGCAAGCTAAGTTACAGTAGGTTTTTTACTCCCATTAAATACTTCAGTTTGTGTGTAAATTTGTGTTTTTGCCTTTTATTATCGCTATGCCCAGACCTTACATATGGTACACTGATTGCATTTTATTGAACATCTCAACTAAAAATCATCAGTAATTTCCACGACCACCACAGGCATGTAAACATCACTATGGAAACAAACAGTAATAATGCTTCCAGTAGCTTAGTGATGGGCCAATTGCAAGTTCATATTGTAGTGTCCATATTTGCACACTTCATTTATTTATTATGAAATTGTGCAAGAATGCACAAGCACACATGCTCACACACAAACAGTAGAGAATAAAAAAGAAAAATAGAAGAAAATAAAACCAAGCTACTCATGATGACAGATGTAACCAATATGAGCTTGTACCACCATGTCATCCTGAAATTTTAGAGTGATTCTACTTCTAGACAAAAATTGACAAATATTACTTTTGTTTTGATTCTTTCTGCTCTCAAATATACAGCTCACAAACATTAAGGCCTTTACAGTATCTTTGATGATTATGTACTATGTGTATGTGTTAGTACGTCGTGGTTGCCGTGTGCATCAAAGGTGGACTCGAGACTCATGCATGGACCTGGGTCAGTAGTCAGTTGTCATTTTGTTACCTCTGTAGTTCACATCATCACTGTCGTCATTCTTCACTGCTCCGGTCTTTCACTTCACAACTCTCCCGAGGTTGTAATCGTCTCCTGTATTAGCTGCTAAACTGCTTTGGTGAACTCAGTGATGTTTGTTTCTAATCATTGGTTAATGCCATGCTCGCTGTCTCATCATCTGTTGAACATACTAGCATTCTTAGTATTGTTATAGAGCTGTGAAGGTAAATTTACATCTAGTCACAGTCAGTGCAGTGTTGTTGGTGCCTGAGTTAGTGGTTGGTTGGTTAGTTGGTTGACTATCTTCATACAGCCTGGCTAATCAGATAAGCTGATCAGTCTGCCATCTGTTACAGAGGTTGGTCTCCATCTAGAGTCCCCAGCCACCACCAGTAGTTGATTTAGACGTCCAGTTTTGTTCGGCTAGAAATCCACCAAATCAGCTGAATCTGCAGCCGAATTTGGCCAGCCAAAAATCCGCCGAAGTAAATTCAGCTAGCCAAGCTTAAAGTGAAGCAAGCGATCTCGAGTTTGTGAACAGAACTGACAGTGAGTCAGTGTTCTATCCGAAATATCATGCCAAAGTATTTTTAACAGGCTTGGCTAGACCATTTTCAATTTACAGATGGAGACTCCATCAGTGTGCTGGCTTGGGGTCGAGTCCCTGTAGATAAATCTTTCTGAGGAATCGCCATGCAGCTCTTGTTCTGTAATACATGTTACTATATCTCTATGCTGACGCCTGACCACTGCTGTTGTCAATACAGTTGACGCACGTGGCAATCTGGGGAAGCATAGTGGTATGGTTCGTCTTCCTCGCCGTCTACTCGCATGTCTGGCCGACCTTCGACCTTGCACCGGAGATGGTTGGAATGGTAAGTGATGTGGAATGTCATTTGTTGTTGACCTGCTGTTGCTTTCTTTCTGTGATATTTATCAGCTACAACTCTGACGACTAGTTGTCATAGTCACCGTGGTAGGCGTGATAGTGAAACTCTGGTGTCTGGTGTTTACGTTCCTGTTTCAGTCTATGATTTTCTTGTATATTGACAATAATATTGTCAATAGTGTGAATATTATTGAAAGTGTGTGTCGCTGTGATACACAGGATCGGTACGTGTACGGTTGTCCAAGCTTCTGGCTCGGTCTGTTTCTCATTCCGGCCATCGTCCTGTTCAGTGACATCGTTATTAAGACGTGAGTACACATCATCTTGCTAGTAATGTCTGCTAGTAACCACTTCGTGTAGTTCCTCAGTCAGACTTAGCGTTGAGAATTTTGTAAGAAATCTGAAGATACACGTAAGACAATTCCTAATTTTTAAAAGATCGGGGAGGGGGAACTGTAGTAAGCCTAGAGTGATGTTGCATTTTATTCGTACTTGTCCATTCCGTTTTGTACTTAACTGCGTTTTCTCGATTCTGTCAAACGAATATGCTATGCTGTGTTAGGGAAAATTTGTGAAGTACTGTGGAAAACATAGGAAAAGCTTGTGTAGGACTTGAAGTCTACTAAATCTGAGACACTGGTTGGTGTCTGTATTGCCATGTGTTTGCAGCTTGTATCAGATATTTTGGCCAAGTTCATACGGAGACGAGTCGACTGAGCTGCCGCCGCTGACCGCTGACTCACAGTGCACATCACAAAGGTTCTATGTCTTTTCATGTCCTTTGTCCTTTCTTTCTTTGTTAGTCACTAACTTCTGTAATGTAAATAAGTCCAGATGATAGAACTCATCGGTTCACGCACACTGCTTGCGCCATACACAACTGCTCAGACTTGACTGTTCTGCATGTTGTTTGTAATGCATCGTTCAGGACTCTGTGGCCCACAGCCTGGACTTGCAGCGGCCGTTCATTGGTTGTTTCAATGTCATAAACACATTTGCAGCCTCCAGCAAGCTGTGTGCCCTCCGCAATAACAGCGAGTGCCGTGAACTATAAACATGACAGCAGCTGTGTCCGACGTAGTTGAGCAGTGTCTAACGTCTCCACCAACCCAGTATAGGTTATATGGGAGACAGTTTTACAAGTCAAAAGACCGAACCAACAGTATCAAAGTACTGAAGGAAAAGACGCTACAAAAGTAAACCCAGAAAAAGCAAACAACAGAAAATACAGCAATACAATAAGTGCAAAACACAAAATTCCCTATAGTCTTCAATAACTGTGGGATGACTAGGTGATGGCTCCCACAGAGGGAAGGGTCGCCAAGCCTGAACGGAGGTGGGGCTGCCGCCGCGGTACCTGTGTGTGACGTCTGGAATGAACATCACTAATTAACTTAGCCTCACTCACTGCACCAGCTTGTTGGTCTACAATCAAAACCTACTTTTACAGCAGTGATGTTCACTGTCTGCAGTTAGTCATATTGACAGTGCGTTTTTGAGTGTGATAATTGTATCACAGGAAGTGAAGACAGACGTGAGTTGCTGTTGTTCACTACTCGCTAGTCAGTGTAACGTTCTCTGATGTTCAAAAGCAGTCGCTCAATCATTACAACTGGTTATTGTGACTTTGACTGCAGATCACGTACTGATGACAATGTTGCATCGTCGTTTATGGCAGTTTCTGATGCGGTGTCGTCTGACACTGATGAAGTACCACGTAAGTTATTTTGACAGGTTTACTATAAATATGATATAGTTATAGCTATATCATAAATATCATATCATTCAGTTACAACATGGTGTGGAGTGAGTTATACGTAGCTTAACATATGACAGGTGAGTGTTGTAACTATCTTAATGCATGGCAGTGATCAACGTAACCAGCTGATTGCCTGCAGTGAGACTGTGGGTGGTTAACTCACTGTTGACTCTGTATTGAGAGATAGGCGATGAAGGTAGGTCATGAATTTAATGACCGTAACTTCTCTGTAATTCTGTGTAACTGTTTTTCTGATGTAATGTTCACTTGGATATAGTTAAAGCTGTGCTGATTTCATTTCCATGGTTAAGACATCTCTAGTCTCTACCTTTACATAATTCAGTTTTTGCAAAAATACTCATACAAACTGAACATCCGTTGTATTTGTGGCATGGAAAAGATGGAAAACCCTTGAAAAGTCAGCAGCTATAGCAAAACATGACCCTGTTTGTTATTGTTGATATTGCTGCTGACATTGTTGATACTGTAGGCCTAAAGGTAGACGTAGAATTGTTTGATGAGCTGTGAGCTATAATGCTTGGTGGTGATGTTAGGTGGATATGCATTCTCTCAGGAAGAACAAGGTGTTGTAGATCAGGTCAGTTATCACACTCGCAACTTTGTGCTTCGTTCTCATGTCAGCATACTTAAAAACCCTCTCTGTAGTGTTATTTCACTATTGTTGAGAGGTAATATTCAAAATCATAGGCTGCTAATATTGATACCACTCACTACGAGGTGAGACGGACAACCGGGCAACCCCGGCTGTCGGCTATTGTCCAAGCACAGCGTCTTTCTCTGTTCGGCCATATTGCAAGAATGCCAGACGAGACAGATGCCAGGAGTATCATAACTGCTTCCCATTCGGAGGACTGGAGGAAACCACCAGGACGTCCTCGAACTACGTGGATGAAAGACCTGAGATCAAACAATCTCTCACTGGATGAAGCGATAACTGTGGCTCAGAATCGTCCACTCTGGAGACTGATGTCTGCGTTTGGCGCTACGCACCCCTAGTGGTGCATGCCACACAAGAAGAAGAAGAAGAAGAAGAAGACTACCAGTATTCTGCCAACATTATTATGAGAACTTGCAATTTGCCCATCACTAAGGAACTGGAAGCAGTTAGTTATTGATGCAGTGATGTTTACTAGGGATGCTCACGGATATCTGGAAAAATCCGGGCTCACATTCTCGAAACTTCTTAGGAAAATCTTACGAAGATTTCTTATCTTAAGACAATCTTTGACAGTATCTGAGAAAACACTAACCATACATAATTTCGCTCTACTTACTAATTCATAATTTAACAACAACGTCACGTAATAACATCCAACATGATGCAAAAATGAAAGTGTTAATTACAATTATTATTGCATTATTATTTCTTAATTCCAGATTGGTGCTTTGCCAAATATTTTCCTATGATTCTTCTAAGATAAGAAATCTTCCTAAGATGTTTCGAGAATGTGGCCCCCGGATAATAAAATATCCGGATAATAAATTATCCGTTTAATTATCCGTCAACATGGCGGCTCATTCTTGTCATGTACTTTTTGTGTAGTTTTCAAAATTTTTACGATATTTTACAAAAA
>Ga0056114_1000155_pt1 | contig 19107 bp, 16 predicted proteins | sample WorMetHERISLAND1_FD_77005 | JGI IMG/M metagenome (GOLD analysis project Ga0056114, IMG submission 77005) | Marine gutless worms symbiont microbial communities from Max Planck institute for Marine Microbiology, Germany - Olavius loisae HERON... ...
GATTGTTTTAGTTTATCGACAACCCATGCAGGTCTGGGTCGAAATATGTTGCATCGAGCAGAAGATTGCTTGGCTTGAAAACGTCTTCAATCCATGTCTCAATGGCGAACCGGCGTGCCGTTCCATGGGCATCGGCGGTATCGGTCTCGGTGCGGGTCTACCTTGCCTTGGCGAAGCATTTGGCGGCCTCGGGGGTCACTATCAGGTCCAGCCCGGCAATCCATCCAGGACCTCCAGAGACCCGGCTCGCCTGAGCTTTGCGCAGGGCTCAGATCAGGGCCAGATGGGCGGTGTTCTTGAACTCACGGGGTATTCCGGTTTGCCCCTTGCGATTGATCACCATGGTCACTGTTTTATGGCTGATATCGTTTTCAAAGTGCCCTAAAAAGGCTATCTGAAAACGATATTATCGCCTCGCTTGGATAGGAAATCTTACCTTTTGCCCCTGCCACGAAAGCGTAGGCCGGATAGGCTCTAACACACAGGCAGGACCGACTTTATCCGGATCCGATCGACCCAGGCCTTGGCTGATACCTCATTGCAGACGTTCGAGCTTGCAGCCACCTTGAAGGTCAGGGTCACCGTTCGATCCGCGAACCGGGACAGGTCGATATCCGACCGCTGCAGCCACTCTGCCTCGACGTGTTCCATGCCGACGGCGGAGGCCTCGTCTACTGGCGTGCCGTCCACTAGGACGCTGAAGCTGGCACTAGTGTAGTCGTTTACTGCCGCGTCGAGATTGAGCCTGCGCACGTAGCTCAGCTCTGGGTTAGGCCCCAGCACGATTTTGCGTGATGTGGATCGGATCTGTTTGCCCATTTCACAGGCTCGCCCGGAGGATACCTGCCCGAAGAGCCTGGGTCCCCCCAAATCGTCGCTAAGGAGCTCCCACCCCTCGCCTTCCCAGCTGGAGTCGGCCGTCTCTTGCTCCGCTTCTTTTGCCGGTTCTTCGGAATAAGAGCCCGTGGCGGAGCCCTTGAAAATACCCGCCGCTTCGAGGGAGGTCCCGATGATCCCCGGTATGTCGATCCCAAGCGGCATACCACCGGCGTGCGGGGCCCCGGCAGCGGGCACTGCATTCCGGACCAGACCGGCCGCTGCCAGGGATTCACGAACGATCCCGTGCACATCAATGCCTAGGGGTACACCCTCTCCTCCACCCGCCCCCCCGTCGGTAAGCTCGGATAGGCGATCACTCGCGCACTCATTGGGCTCCCAACTGGTCCTTTCCCGTTCCGGCCCCGACGGTTCGACGAGAATGCCGCGGGCAGCCGACTTGAAACCAGCATCGACGCCGCTCGTTCCCGGTTGCCGTATATAGGACCTAGCCGCTTGGTCGCTCTCGCAGCCCCCCCGGGCATAGACCCCCGCCGGTTGCCCATGGTCCAGGCGGTCGCCACCTAGGATCTGCGACGGGTCGATCACTTCGTGCTGCACCCGGTCGGCAGCAGCCGTTGCAGCCACCATCACGTCCGATTCCCGTTCCAGCAGACTCCAGAAGCTGGCGATGTGGAAGGCAGAAGATATACCAACTTCGTTGAAAAAGGGTGCCGCGGTGCCGCATTGGTCGGGACGGTCTCCAGTGCTCAGGGGGGCACCGTGGGACATACCGCTGATGGTGTAGGATTCGACCAGGGGTTCACCGTCCGCCCCTTGCCACACCTGGCAGAGGTGGCCATCCAGGGTCTGTTCCACGGCGGGATTGTCCGCCGCACCATGCACGTCCGTCCACTGCTTGACAATCTCACCGGCATTCAGGGGTTTGACCGCGGCGTCGGCGTCTCCGTGCCAGACCGAGACCCTGGGCCAGGGTCCCCGGTGGGAAGAGGCACCCCGCACCAGATCGCCCCATTCACGCGGGGTGCGGCTGCGTCCCTGGAAGATGCTTTCGAAGGCCTCTTGCATGTTATCTGCCGTGCGGTAGGGCAGCCCTGCAAGGATTGCCCCCCCCGCGAATAGGTCCGGATAGGTTGCCAGCATCACGGAGGTCATGGCACCTCCCGATGATAGTCCCGTCACATAGACCCGCCGCCGGTCGAACCCGTAGTTCTCAAGCATGCGGTCGATCATCTGCTTGATGGACAGGGCTTCGCCCTCATCCCTACGGGTATCTGCGGGGCGGAACCAATTGAAGCAACGCAAGGGATTGTTGGTCCAGTGCTGCTCGGGTAATAGGAGCGCGAAGCCATGGCGGTCGGCAAGAGTCGACCAGCCGGTACCCTTGTCGAACGAGACCCCGGACTGGGTGCAGCCATGCAACAGGACGACCAAGGGTGCCGCCGCCGGGATTCGGTCGGGGACATAAGTGAGCATCCGTAGCTGTCCCGGATTCGACCCGAAGCCCTGTACCTCCACGAGCTTGCTGGCGCGCGTATCAACCCGGTCCGACCAGGCTTGGCCTCCTGCCAGAGCCGTCAGCAGTTGTTCCCAACGACTGCGAAAACGGGTCTGGCGAACAAGGTTGGCGAACTTTGAAATGCGCGCCATTTTAGGTCCTAGATTAATCATGGAGGGCCTCTCTTGAGCCGGAAGGCTGGTGAGCTTACCGATCTCTACTAGCGTGGCAGCCGGTAGGAACACCGTGTGATAGAGACCGGGATCGGGGTTACCGTCCCGCTTTGGATCGAGCCACACCGGAGGGCGTTCTCCCCCGGCTGGTTCGTAACGCTGGGTGATGACGTTGCGTTGTCCCTCGGACCAGGCACCCAGCTGTACCGCACTGACCGGATAGCTGCGGCTGACCCAGATTCCGAACAACTCCCGAGCCAAGCCCTCCCTGGTCTCTGGCACCATGGCAAGTTCTAACAGCCGGGCTATGATTTCCCCGAAGGTCCGATGACCGGAGATCAACGGTAGCGCAGGTGGAGGACTTGCATGCTCCGATGGGGGCCGCGGATCCAGGGAGATGTGGGGGGCTGTCGGGTCCGCCGTGCGTACGGTCGGGCGCAGCTTCTCGTAGCAGCGAATGGCCTCGACCGTATAGGACTGCTGGGGGGCGGCCATGGAGCCGAGCAAGAGCTTGGCGGCGTAGTGTGGGGTTGCCAGTGGCGAGCCACGTCCGCGCGGACCCGGCACCACCAGGCCGCCTGCCACCAGCATGGTCACACGAAAACGTAGATCACGACGGGACTCGCCAAGGATGTCGGCCAGCCGTTCGCTGAATTCATAGCGCTTTAACCCAGTTACCATGATACAAAAGCTATCATGGTCCTAAAGTGCGTGCAATTAAAATTTAGTAAGTAATGTTTAATCATTTATATATCAGGCGGGATCTTAGCGCGACCTACATGCAAAGCGAGATCCACACGGACAGGAAGTACGGGAGATAACACTGGGGGTGGATTGCATTAAGACGCCAACTCGAATACCGACTAAAAGGGGGAACGGGTAGTTGTTCAGGAGGCGGGGAAAGCCAAGTTCGTCCCTGAACCCAGCCTGCGGGTTAAACACCAAACGTTGGGTACAGGCTACTAGGTTGTGTTGACATTTAGGAAGATCCACACAGTGGACACTAAAATAATCAAACGGTTAGCGTGCGACCCGCACAGCGGGTCGCACGGGTTGTAGTCATTCCACACATAAAAAACGGCATTTCCTGAAATTTAGGGTCTTAGAAATTAGCTAACATTCACTACTGACCGTCACCCGATCCCATTGGATGCCATAAACCCGGGGTGAACCATTGGAGGTGCCGATGTTTCCTACACCCCTGTGGTCAACGACCGCATAACAGAAGGTCGGTTTGTGTCTATCTGGGCCAGCCCACCCTTTCACTTGGAATATTTACTCGTAAAATTCATCTAGAGCGCAGCAGCCTATTGCCTAGCCGAGAGTATCGATCTGGCCGCCGCTGGCTGGGGCCCACGGCCAAATGGAGTTGACTCCCCACCTAGCGTTGGTATTGACCGCCTGTCTGTCCGGCGGTCTAGCTACGGCGCAGCTACCCTGGTGGGCACTCCATCACCTACTCGCGCGCTGGCACCCTTGGGCAGCCTGGGTCTGGGACACCTTCATCACCTACAGCCTGCTTTGCCTGAATGATCTGCTAGCACACGGCCCTCACGGCTGCCAGGTCCTGACCAGCCTGGATGAGTTGCCGGAGGCAAGGTGCCAGATCGCCATGCTGGTCAGCCGCAACACCGCAGGGTTAGACCCGCGCGGGCGTGGTCCGCGCGACTTATCGAGAGCCTGGCGGAAAATCTCACCTACGGCGTACTGTCGCCGCTGTGGGCCCTGTGCCTGTTCGGCCTGCCGGGACTGATTCTGGTCAGAGCGGTCTTCCAGCCTCGATTCCATGGTCGACTATTGGAACTATCGCTACGGCCGCTTCGGTTGAGCCAGCGCCAGTCGGACGATCTGGTCCACTGGCTGCCGGCGCGGTTGTCGGTACCCCCTTGATCACCCTAGCTGCAGCCTTGCTGCAGCTGCATCCACAGCTGGCTTGCAGCGCAGCCCAGAGCTGGCACCGGATGTTAGTGAGTCCCAATCCAGGTTGGAGCGAGGATGCCTGCGCAGGCACCTATCAAGGCAAGTCGTCAACTAGGCGCGTTTATGGGTGACGAGGACTGGCCAACTGACCTCGAGGCTAAGTGCTTGTCTGCGGAATTCTGGTCCTGGCTGTCGGCCTCGGTCTCATCCTGTGTGTCAACCTGCTTTATCTCCATTAAGTTCAACCTCAAAGCCCCTCATTCCCACGGGAGGGTGTCACAAGTAGGGAACTGATCCGGGGCTACCTCTTTATCCCCTTCATGTGGACCCATACCCACGAATACCAGCAAGATGCCGACGCTCCCAGGAGGCTGTCTGTTTAAATCACCCTCTCTCCAAGCCTCCCGCCACGCTCAGGCAGACCTTCTCCCAGCAGGAGAATGGCTTTTGCGATACCCTCCACGGGAGAGGAGTTGAGAAGAGAGCAAACGAAAAATAGCAATCAACCACAGACGCCACCGGTGATGCTTAACATAGGGGTCAAGCGTGTGGCACGCCCAACCCACTACAGATTGGGCGATGTTTCCACTTTAACCTTAACTACTCTACCCCCTGATAAGGGAGCTGCCCAGCCCCGGTTCATTGCTCTCGACTCCGTAAAGCCCGCCGTCGGGTAAAGCTACTGGGTATCGCCCCGATCTGAGAGGTCGCCCATTCGATATCCTTGTAGTCGAATGTGTTCTTTACTAGCTGAGCATATTTTCTGGTCTTTGCGCGGGATTGCGGTGCCTTATCCCAGGCCGGGATCGTCGCAATCCACATTTGAATGAACCGCCATGACTGCTTAATGCCATCGTGAGGGAGGTTACACGCGCTACAGTCTTTGCGGATATTGCCATACTTGTCGGTAAACACCTGGTAAGGCCCCGGACACTCGCGTTCCATCAAGGGGCAATAACAGAACAGGCAGTTGAAATCCTTCCTGATGCCCTTGTGGCAGGGATAGAACTCGCAGTCGAGGTTCGTAAAGCCTTTGAACTTTATATACTGGTCTGCCATGGTGACTGGTTTAATTGCTGATGGGATCCTGAATTACCTGGTGTTGTCCGGGGGATTCGACGTGTCGCGTTTCGACCCACGACGGCTCGTTGATCTACGGTCAGGCCAGTACCGGCGTTTTAATGCAACCTACACCCACAATACTGCTTGCTCGCACCGACCTTGCTTCGAGCCCGGAGACGAACCCGGCTTGCCCTGCCCCCTGACTCTCTTGCGACTACCTGCGTGCACACCGGGTGCAGGTTCCCAGAAGCTTAGGGTGTGTCGGACCCCGTACACAGCAGTTCCAACACGGTACGTTGCTGCTTGGTCAGCCTAGCCCCATGTTCGGCACGGCGCATGGTTTCGGCGGGTCGCTGTTTATCCAATCCCCTTGCTCCCGGTCGCGGCGGTGACGACGGACCCACGTGCTCGACGGCGTGCGCGGAAATGAGTGAATAGCGCAGAGACGATGTAAAGAGCACCCGCCAGCAAGGTAATCGTGGGGCCGACTGGCAGATCGAGCCCGTACGACAGAGCCAATCCCAAGGTGCTTACTGCACTGCCGAGCAGCGTGGCGAGCAGCATCATGGCACCTAGGGAATGCGCATAATGGATGGCGACGGCGGTGGGCAGGGTTAGAAGCGCCAGGACCAGGATTAGGCCCACCACCTGGATCAAGAGCACCACGGTGATGGCAACCAACACCAACAGCAGCAGGTAGAAGAAGGTCACCGGGATTCCGCGCAGCCGGGCAAGTTCTTCGTCGAAGACGACGGCGAGAAACTGACGGTGATAGGAACCGACAATACTCAGCAGAAGGACATCCAGGGCGACCATGAACCACAGACTCTCCCGCGGCACCAGCAGGATATTGCCGAACAGATAGCCCATGAGATCTGTCCGATAGCCCGGCGTCTTGGCGATGAACAGGATACCCACCGCCATTCCGATTGCCCACAGGGCACCGATCAAGGTGTCCTCCTGGGCTTTCCACTGGAGCCGGACCCAACCGATCACCAGGGCCGCAGCAATAGCAGCGACCAGTGCCCCGGTTAAGGGATCGTATCCAAAGTACAGTGCCACCCCCATACCACCCAAAACGGAGTGCGCGATGCCGCCGGCAAGAAATGCGATACGCTTTACCACCACATAGGTCCCCATGACGCCACAGCCGATGCTGGCCAGCAACCCGGCAATCAAAGCCGATTGCAGGAAGTCGTGCTCCGCCAGGGCAGCGAAGAAGGCCGTCATACGTCAATGCCGGTGCGCCACCATGCGCACCCGCTCCCCGTAGAGCGTCTGAATTACCTGACCGTCGATGACATCCGTGCCATGACAAACCAAGGTCCGATTGACGCACGCGACTCGGGTGACATAGCCGCAGATGAAGCCCACGTCATGGGAGACGACCAGGATCGTCATGCGCGCGTTCAATTGCTTAAGCAGGTCGAAGATGTCGCTCTCCAAGCGCTGATCGATGTTCGCCGTCGGCTCATCAAGAATCATGACCGCCGGCTCGGAGACCAAGGCCCGCGACAGCAGCACCCGTTGCAGTTGCCCGCCAGACAGGCTGCTGATCCGGCGGCCGACCAGATCCGCCGCCTCGACCTCCCCCAAGGCCCGTCGAGTGGCCTGCCACTCAGCCCTGCCCATGGTACCCGGCGTCAAGGCACCCAGCCAGCCAGGCCGCGAGCGGCGACTCACACACCCCAGCAGTACCGCCTGCTCCACGGTAATCGGAAAATCCCTGGGGAAGCTGGGGTACTGGGGGACATAGCCGAGCTGTCGCGTCACCTCGCGCGGGTGTTTTCCCAAGACGAAGATCTCACCCGACTGGGGATCGAGCAGCCCCAGAATGAGCTTGAGCAGCGTGCTCTTGCCGCCAGCATTCGGGCCCACAATGCCGAGAAACTCGCCTTCCATGATCTGAAGGTTCACGTCTTCGAGCACCGGTGCCGCACCGTACGAGAAGCTCAAGTTTCGGAGCTCGACGACGCATTGCGGCGACCTCATCTCCCGAAAGCCCCGGTGATCTGTCGGGCGACCTTGCGCAGGTTGGCGGCGTAATCGGCGGCTAGCGGATCAATGGCTACCACCCGCCCGCCGATGGCGCGGGCGACCTGCGCGGCGGACTTGCGAGGGAACTGGGGCTGGACGAAGATCACTTTAACTTGCTCGCGCCTAGCCTGCTCGATCAATTCTGTCAGGGCCCGGGGTCCCGGCTCCTTGCCCGCTTTCTCGATAGGGACCTGGGTCAGCCTATAGGCCCGAGCGAAATAGCCCCAAGCCGGATGGAAGACCATGAATTTGCGGTTAGGCAGCGGCTCCAGCAAAGTCCGGAGCTCCCGATCCAGGGCGTCGAGCTCAGCGACATAGGCAGCATGATTGTGGACGAAATCCGCTGCGTGTGCCGGGGCTAGCTCGGTGAGCTTGGCGCGGATATTGCCGACCATATATATGACTAGGCGAGGGTCGGTCCACACATGGGGATCGGATTCATAGTGATGTACATCCTCCGTATGATTTGCTGCGTATCCATGCCCCTCTGTGTTCCGATTATGACCCTGTTCCCGACGCAACACGCCGTGCGTGTCTCCGTTACCCCCATCATCGTGCTCGTGGGCTTGCATCTCACGCAGATCAATGCCGTTACGGGCGTCGAGTATCTGCATATCGGGATTGGCCGAACGGATGCGTGCCATCCAGGCGTCCTCAAAGGGGACACCCGTGCTTACATAGAGGACGGCCCCGCTCAGCGTAGCGATCTGCTGCGGCGTCGGATCGTAGGTGTGAGGATTGTAACCCGGTCGCACCATCGCACGCGCATCCACGTGCTCCCTGCCAATTTTCTCGACGAAGGTCCGGATCGGCAACACGCCAGTAAAGACGCGCAGAGGCTCAGTTTGATCGACCGCTGCGCCGATAGCGGAAACCAGTGAGAGAAACAGTAAGATATGACGCATCGACTCGACACCGGATCTCGTAGACTGTGAGCGCTGACCATGCCAGCCCAACTGGGGTTCCACCTAAAGGCCGACGGCAATTACACACAAAATATAATGGAATAAGTAGATTTGGGCTTGACATATTAAGGAACGCATAGTAACTTGTATCTTAATATTGAGCAAGAATTTGTTACTATTATGGATTTGATTACCATATTCCAAAAATACCCAGATCATGAAAGCTGTATCGAGCATTTAGAGAATGTGCGTTGGGGTAATAAACCAATATGCCCCCATTGTGGCAGCAAATACGTAGCGCGAAAATCTGAGAATGGCAGAATTGGCCGTTGGAATTGCCATAGATGCCGCAATAGCTACAATGTTTTGTCAGGTACTATCTTTCAACAAACAAAACAACCATTGCAAAAATGGTTTCTGGCTATCTTTCTATTACTGAATGCTAAAAAAAGCCTCTCAAGCTATCAACTGGCCCGTGATCTTGACATAAACCAAAAAACCGCTTGGTTAATGGCTTCCAAAATTCGTGAGCAAATGGGAAAGGATAACGTGGGTATGCTGCAAGGCATTATTGAAGCTAACGAGTGCTATATTGGTAGTACGCCACGTAAGATCCATAAACATGCAGATGAAGATCTAAATAAGAGAGGTCGCAGAACTAAAAAACAAGAGGTTATAGGCGCTATTGAACGTGGTGGTAAGATAAAAGTGGGTCCAGTTAAAAATACGACGTCCAATACACTAAGTACGTTTATATCTGCAAGCATTGACAAGATTGGCTCTACTCTCATGACTGATGAATACAAGATCTATCGCACAGTACAAAATACAATAATCGCCAACACAAAGACACATGGTCTAATATTAATCAAACATAGTATGATAGTATGGTGACATGAGTAAGCCATACTATGGTGACTGCCTATCAGTAATAAAAACAGCACCAGCCAGGATTTACCTGGACAAAATAGAGGCATTTTGTGATATTTAGACACTCACCACTGATATATGAACGGGTTATACAGGCTATGCCTAATCTTAATTCACGAAGCAGCATAATTATGTAAATTATGGATGCAGGAATTAACGGCATGCCCAACCGAGCTTATTAGATTATTTGTCTTACATGGCAGAACGATTGCTAGTGATGCGTTTGCTACTAAAGCCGACTGTCAGCATTTACTTACACTGTAATCTAACCGTAAGCTACTGCAATCAGAATCATCGCGGATGCCATATTGGACGTGAGAATCCTCAAAATGAAATAGTATGGAAATATTTCATACACCGAATCCTAGTTAAGAGTACACTTAAACCCCAGATCTACTTATTCTGAACTTAGAAATATTGACTAGAAATTACAGTTGCGTTTCCTAATAATACTTAAATAATGCCGACAAGTTCCGTCGCAGGACACCTGGTAGACGGTAACCCGGCTTCAACGCCGGCGACAGCGCCGGCCTCACTTAATCCATATCCTGGAGGACATGCACCAATGGCCAAGACTTACAGTGCGGGCGTTAAAGAGTACCGCGAGACTTACTGGATGCCCGATTACACGCCCAAGGACACCGACATCCTGGCGTGCTTCAAGATCACCCCACAGCCGGGTGTGCCCCGTGAAGAGGCCGCCGCCGCCGTCGCCGCTGAGTCCTCCACTGGTACCTGGACAACCGTTTGGACCGACCTGCTGACCGATCTGGACCATTACAAGGGGCGCGCCTACGCCATTGAGGACGTACCTGGTGACGATGAATGCTATTACGCCTTCGTCGCCTATCCCATCGATCTGTTTGAGGAAGGTTCGGTGGTCAACGTCTTTACCTCCCTGGTCGGCAACGTATTCGGCTTCAAGGCCGTGCGTGCCCTGCGCCTGGAAGACGTGCACTTCCCCATCGCCTACGTCATGACCTGCAACGGTCCACCCCACGGCATCCAGGTCGAACGCGATAAATTCAACAAGTACGGCCGCGCGCTGCTGGGCTGCACCATCAAGCCAAAGCTAGGCCTGTCCGCCAAGAACTACGGGCGCGCCGTTTACGAGTGCCTGCGCGGTGGCCTGGACCTAACCAAGGACGACGAGAATGTCAACTCCCAGCCCTTCATGCGCTGGCGCAACCGCTTTGAGTTCGTTATGGAGGCAATCCGGAAGGCCGAGGCCGAGACCGGCGAGCGCAAGGGCCACTATCTGAACGTCACCGCCCCGACTCCGGAAGAGATGTACAAACGAGCTGAGTTTGCTAAGGAGCTGGGTGCCCCCATTATCATGCACGACTTCCTAACCGGCGGCTTCACGGCCAACACCGGTCTGGCCCAGTGGTGTCGCGATAACGGCATCTTGCTGCACATCCACCGTGCCATGCACGCCGTGCTTGACCGTCACCCGCGTCACGGCATTCACTTTCGCGTCTTGGCTAAGGCCCTACGTCTCTCCGGTGGAGACCACCTGCACTCGGGCACTGTCGTCGGCAAGCTAGAAGGCGACCGCGAAGCCACCCTGGGCTGGATCGATATCATGCGTGACAGCTTCATCAAGGAAGACCGCAGCCGCGGCATCTTCTTCGATCAGGATTGGGGCTCCATGCCCGGCCTATTCCCGGTTGCCTCGGGTGGCATCCATGTCTGGCACATGCCGGCGCTGGTCACCATCTTCGGTGACGATGCTTGCCTCCAGTTCGGCGGTGGCACCCTGGGCCATCCCTGGGGCAATGCCGCCGGGGCTGCAGCCAACCGCGTTGCACTCGAGGCCTGCGTCGAGGCCCGCAACCAAGGTATCCCCATCGAGAAGGAAGGCAAGGAGATCCTCACCAAGGCCGCTGCTTCCAGCCCTGAGCTCAAGGCCGCCATGGAGACTTGGAAAGAGATCAAGTTCGAGTTCGATACCGTCGACAAGTTGGATGTAGCCCATAGGTAGTCGTTGGCCACCGGCCGTGCGACCTTGTGTGCCAGCGGCTGGAAACTGGAAGTACCGGCACCCGACAACGAGATCCGAATTTTGAACCACTCTTAAGATTCAGAGGAACAAGCCAATGAGCGACATGCAAGACTATGCGTCCAGCCTGGGCGACGTAAAGAGCCGCAAGTTCGAAACCTTCTCCTATCTCCCGGAGATGGGCAAAGATCAGATCCGAAGGCAGGTAGAATACATTGTCTCCAAGGGCTGGAACCCGGCCGTCGAACATACCGAGCCGGAGAATGCCTTCAGTCACTACTGGTATATGTGGAAGCTGCCCATGTTCGGCGAGACCGATGTGAACACGGTACTGGCCGAGGCTGATGCCTGTCACAAGGCCCACCCTAACAACCATGTGCGCCTAATTGGATTCGACAATTACGCCCAGTCCAAGGGTACCGAGATGGTCGTCTACCGCGGCAAGCCCGTGTGATGACCGTTCAGGAAACGGCTGAATGAGATTGCCCCTGCTCCGCGCTGCGGGGTAGGGGTTTTTTTATTGAACTACGAATTTCGTGTTGAACTGCAGAGACGCGGAGGGCTCAGAGACAAAGATTCATTAGACGATAGCGGGATACTGGGTATAGCTGAAGAAGTAAAGGTGGAATTCCAGCGTAACTTAGGATCAAGTTTCCGACTATTCAATTTGCCTTTATAGGCTTGAGTTCAGGAGGAGAATTGAAGGTCTTAATAACACATTCGTCCTCCGTATCCAGCGGACCCCAGCCTGGTTAATTAAGTAGGGAGAGGATATAAATGGAATTCAGTTAAAAAGCATAATTCGACTTAACGGCTAAGGAATAAACAGGATTGAGCTGCTAGGAGACGAGGTATCTTTCGGTCCTGGACTCTGGGTAACGTTAGTTGTCAGGTCCTATGCGATTATATGCTGAGGAAGAAGCTGTCCTCATGTTGTAGGCAAGAGAGGTTATGCATTCGTCTGGAATTACAGGCCCAGCTCCAGTCGGTCACCAACTAGGAGTTAGCGCGAGCCTACAACCTCAACCGCCACACGGTTGCGAAATGGCGTCAACGCGAGGGGATGGGAAATGCCTCGTACCGCCAGCACGGCTCCATACAACCTCGGGGTGGTGGTGATGCGTGAGACCCCCTGATGTCCCTAGATAACCTGCTGGCGGTGATCCACGATAGAAGTCGGTCCCGGCATTACCACGGCGTTTCTAACCTCAAAGCCGGCTACCTCAAGGTGGAAGGTACCGAACATAAATCAGCACGGCCCACAAGCGGCTTCTTCCTACGCCTGCTCGACGCGGCACCGTCCACCATCGCTCAGAACAGCATAAGGATCAATAAGTTAACCTACTCCCAGTTCAGCTATGGTACCCACATACCCCTGTCCTTCAACGGCACCATGAAGAGGTCTTCTTCTAATGCTCGATACTTGAAATAGGGAACCGAAGTTGAAGAGGAACCATTAGATAGCTCCCGTTGAGCTTGCAAACGGTCGTATTGTTGGGTTTCCGGCGGATCGTTTTAAAATTCTTCAAACGGCTCCCGACGGAAATCTGAAATTAGATGGCGGCGCTTCCATTGGAGTAGTTGGCATTGTCGCAGGACGTTCTCAGTTGCTGTTTCCAGAGCGAACCGTATGCACACATAGAGTGTTACACAAGGCAGTGATCCTCACCTTTTGATCCCTCTCCCCAAACCCTTTCCCACCGGGAAAACTTACCGCATCCTGCGAACTTACCTGGAATATGCATCTTGGAAACCACTCAGATCATCCTATTATCCATCGTCCAGGGGCTTACCGAGTTCCTTCCCATTTCGAGCTCTGGGCATCTGATTCTGACCCCCTTTATGTTCGGCTATAAACTACAGGATTTAGCATTCGATGTGGCGGTCCACCTGGGTACCTTGGTTGCGGTCATGCTCTACTTTCGCAGCGAGATCACTGCCATGGCTGTCGCCTGTGTGGATTCGCTGAAGGCGCGACGCATAGTAACCTCGAACGCTGAGCTCGCCTGGATGATCATCCTGGCAAGCATCCCAGTGGTCCTGCTGGGACTACCGTTGAAATCCCTGTTAGAACTCTTGCGGGAGGACAAGCGGCTGATTGCCCTGGTGATCGCCGCCACCATGATCGGCTTCGGGTTGGTGCTCTGGATAACGGATATGCGCGGCAGTCGTTCCCAAGACGAGCACAGCCTGAGCTGGAAAGGTGCGCTCTTAGTCGGCTTATTTCAGGCCATCGCGATTATCCCCGGCACTTCCCGCTCCGGTATCACAATGACCGCGGGGCTTATCCTAGATCTGACCCGTAGGGCCGCCTCCCGTTTCTCCTTCCTACTCGCGATCCCCACTATCCTGATGGCTGGCGGCCTGGAGACCCTGCAGCTCATCCGATCCCCCACCCCCGTGGACTGGACTGCTCTCTGGTTGGGCACCTTTCTGTCCTTCGTGGTCGCCTATCTCACTATTCACTTCTTTCTCGGTTTCATTGAGAAGATCGGTATGTTTCCGTTTGTTCTGTATCGGATCTTACTCGGTGCCCTTATCCTAGTTTTAGTGTTTTAAAAAATGTGAAGTTTGTGCGGAAGACACACCCTTTTCACACAAGTAACCTTTGTTAATTGGAGATTTTACATCGATTTCATACACTATTTCCCCAACGGATCAAAATAATGAAGAAACACGCTACAAGCGCAAATATCCTGTAGCCCATTTACGACAATCCCCAAGAACCATACCTTCTATATCGTGGCAATTCCCGGTGGAATATTCAGGCCAGGAATTCGGGCAGCACCCGCTCGCGGATCAGGTCCGCGAGTACCGTCAGCTGTGGGTATTTGGGTGCGACTTCGAGTACATAGCCTAGAGTGCGAGGGATGTCCGACAAGTAGCTGGGCTTGTGGTCCCGCACGTTCAGCCGGGCAAAGATCCCACCTGCCTTCAGGTGGCGCTGAACCCCCATGAGATCGAACCAGTTCATGAAGCGATCCTTGTCTTCCAGATGCAGGATCCCCGAGTGTACCGCCAACGTCGCATAACCCTGTGCCCACTCCTCCACTCGCTCCCGTGGCCAAGCGATATAGCAGTCTCGCAGCAAGGAGACCGGATCATAGGTCACTGGTCCGACTACCGCGTCCTGAAAATCCAAGATTCCTGGCGACGGCGGGGCCGTGACCATCAGGTTCCGTGAGTGAAAATCCCGGTGCACGCATACCCGGGGTTGCTCCAGGGCACACTCCACCAGAAACTCAAAGGCCGATTCCAGCATCGCATTTTCCAGGTCTGAAAGCTCCCATCCCAGCTGTCGGATCAGCAACCAATCGCGGAACAGCGACAGCTCGCGGTGCAGGAAGGGCCCATCGTATTCGGGCAATCCCTCGGTGGACACGCAGGCCTGGATAACCGCCAGAGCCGACAGTGCATCCCCGTAGAGCCGTCCCACATTATCTTGATCCAGGACTTCGAGATAGGGCCGTACCCCCAGGTCGGCCACTAGCAACAGCCCTTGATCAGGCTCCTTGGCGTAGATCTGCGGTGTATTTAGGCCCAGTGCCCACAGCCGCTCGGCGATGCGCACGAAGCGTTCGGTGTCCGCCGCGACTGGGGGAGCGTCCAGGAGGATATAGCTGCGGTCGCCTAGACGGACCCGCCAGTAACGTCGGGAGCTGGCATCGCCAGCGACCGGCTCCAACCGGCATTCCTTACCCAAGACGTGTCCGACCCAGCCCGCCAACAGGGCACGTCGTTCCCGCATCAGCGACGTTCGAAGCAGAACATCCGCGACGAGGTGCCTTGGGTGCTCACGTAGCTGACCAGGCACGTCTTGTTGTTAGCGGCGTCAGTGATCTTGCGGACGATTAGGTCACCTTCTTTGAGTTCATGTTCCTGGCGCAATGGGCCAACCCCCTGGGGAATCGTCGGATAACAGAAGGTCGAGGGGGCAGTCCCCTCGGTTTTCACGAAGGCCACCAGACAAGTGGTACCGGCACTCGCATCAGAGATCCGATGCACATCCAGGTCGCCCTTGCGTAAATGGCTATCGACCTGCAACCCCTTCTTGAAACGGTGTGTGCTTGGGTAGCAATGCACCGCCGGTGAGGTGCCGGGGGTGCTGACGTAGGCGACCAGACAGGCACGGTTGTTCTTGCTATCTTCTACCTTGCGGATGACCAACTGGCCCTCCTTCAAGTGCGCCGCCTGCCGCACATCGGTGCCGAACTCACCGACTACTTCGTAGCAATCGGTGACCGGGCTGGTTCCGGCGGTACGGATATAGAAGGTCATGCAGGTCTTTCTGGCCACTAGGTCCGTGACGTTGCGAACGATCAGATCGCCCTCCCGCAAGAAGCCGGTCTGAACGACCAGGGTGGAGCTGAACTCCCCCGCCGCGGCAAGGAGTGGTGCTAGACACGCGAACAGGCCGATGAGCCGTTTCATATGAAAACCTCTTTCTCTCTGACTCCCACGTTCCAGCGTGGGAGCAAATCCTTGACGCTCCGGCGTCATGCAACCTTGGCCGCTGGAGCTGCTACACTCGCGTTCCCACGCTTCAGTATGGGAACGCGCCAAAAGACCCTTCCTCCGTCAGTACAAGGATCTCTCGCTGCACTCGAAATGACACTGAATGTCAACGCTACCTAGGACCGGGGTAATTATATCTGTCATATATCCCGAGCAGACCCCCCGACGAATCGCCAGAGTAACGCCAGGGTAACCCCATAAAGCAGCTAGCCGTAAATTTGAACCGCTTAATACGCCGAGCGTTTCTGTCGTCCTCCGTGTCTTATGCGGTTTATTACCGAGTTTCTAATCATCTGAGCCTGACCACGCCATCCCGGCAAGGAATGCCGGAATCCAACGCTAGGGATGGCAACCACAGTGGGACCCTGAACGATTACCTAAAGCCATATTTCAGCAGAAATTATTGTTCGGTAGCCCTCTGGGCGCATCGCGGGTCTTGATACCTCTGGCCCTCAGATGGGCCTTGACGGATGCGATGGGGACCTCTCTGCGGTGGAAGATGCCGGCGGCCAGGGCCGCCTTCACGTCTGTGGCTTCAAAGACATCGGAAAAATGCGCCACCGCTCCAGCGCCGCTGGAGGCGATGACAGGAATGGTCACAGACCGACTGACCATCTCTACCAGCGCGAGATCGAAACCGGTGCCAGTCCCATCCCGGTCGATCGAGTTGAGCAGAATCTCTCCAGCACCCAACTGTTCGCAGACCTGGGCCAGCTCGATTGCGTCCATGTCCCGGACTTCACGTCCGCCCTTTACCGTGCATTGGAACCAGCAGAACTGCTCGCCATTCGGACCTGGGACCTGGACCCGCACCGTATGGTGGCTGGTACAGTCCGGCGCGGCAACATAGACCCGGCGCGGATCGATGGAGACGACAACGGCCTGGTTGCCGTAGACCTGAGCGATCTGCGCGATGGCGCTGTCGCCTGTCGCGCGCCCGTTTCGCAAATACTGTTCTACGGTGGCCACCGCGTCGCTGCCAATGGAGATCTTGTCGGCTCCGGAGAGGAAGTAGGCCGCGGCCACGTCCAGCGCCGCGTAATGCCGGCCGTCCGTGTCGGTGAAGGCGCGGATGCCTCCGCCGATGGTCAGGGGCACGAACACTTGCTCAGAGGTGCGTTCCAGGACCTCCAGCATCGGCTGATCTCGGAGGGGGAAATTGCGAAAGGCAGTGATGTTGAGGAAGGTGATCTCATCGGCACCTTCCTCGTAATAGCGCCGGGCCAGATTTACTGGCTTGCCGAGATTACGCACCAGTCCCTGCTCTCGCACATCGTACTGGTCACCCTTGGTCACCACCAGATCGCCGGCATCGTTGGTGCGTACATCCAGGCAGGCGATGATGCGCTTGGCTAGCCGTGTCCTCTCCGGACCCTGGTAAGGCACGGCGGTGATTTCCAGGGGCGCGTCCGACAGAAACCGATCCAGAATGTCTAACCCGGCCTCGCCGCTCTTCTCCGGGTGGAACTGAACCGCCACGATTCTGCCCTTCTGCACCGCGCTTAGAAACTCCCCACCATAATCCGTACAAGCCAGTGACCAAGGCACATTAGCAGGTTCCGGCACCGCACGGTAGGAGTGGACAAAATAGAGCTGTTCGCCACAATACCCATTGAATAGGAGGGAATCCCGTTGTGGGCGGACTTGGTTCCAACCCATGTGGGGTACCGCAAGCCCCTCAGCGTCGAAACGGCGGATCGTCCCGGGAACGAGTCCCAGTCCGGCCACACCGGGGGATTCCTCACTGCCATCAAACAGGCACTGTAGCCCGATGCAGACCCCGAGAAATGGCCGGTCAGCCCGTAGATATTCCTTAAGCGGCTCTACATATCCCAGGGAATGCAGGCGTTGCATCGCGGCCCCGAAGCTGCCCACACCGGGAAAGATCAAGCGTTCGGCTCTGAGAATGTCTTCGGGCCGTGTGATGTCGGTAAGCCCGTAACCCAGCTTGCCGATCGCGTTGCGCAGACTGCGCACATTGCCAGCGCCATAGTCGATAAGGGAGATCATTACGGGTGCAGCCTGTAGGGTAGGAAAGTCGGTATTCTAATCCATCCTACAACCGGAGTTTTAGGCATTTACATGGTTCCTGATACGACCTTGGTGAAAGGCCGCAATAGTCTTTGCGACATCATCGAGGAGACGTTGACGCGCCTGCCGACTGGCCCAGGCAATATGGGGTGTGATAATCAAATTGGGGATACTCGGATCAAGGAGGGGATTACCTCTGGTCGGCGGTTCAGCCGTCAGTACATCGATGCCGGCACCACCGATAACCCCATTCTTCAAGGCATGTGCCAGATCAGCTTCATCGACGACGCCACCGCGTGCGCAATTGACCAAAAGCGAATCCGGTTTCATCAGTGCCAGTTCATCCTTTCCGATCAGATGGTTGGTGTTCTCAGCTAAGGGTACATGCAAGCTCAATACATCGATCTGAGGTAGAAGCTCAGTCAATGGCAGTCGCTCCGGGTCTTTGTTATTGCCTACACCTTGTGCAATGAGGACTTCCATACCGAAAGCCTTGGCGGCAGACGCAACCCCCTTGCCGAGTTCACCATAACCGACAATACCTATGGTTTTTCCAGCGAGCTCCCTAATTGGGAAATCAAATAAACAGAACAAAGTAGCCCGCTGCCAAGCACCGGATTTGACCAGCCGGTCATAGTTCAATAGGTTCGTCGTCAAGGCAAACAGCAGTGCGAATACATGCTGCACTACAGATGCCGTACCGTATCCGGTAACATTAGTCACCACGATGCCCAAATCCCTGGCGGCAGCCAGGGCGACGTTGTTGGTACCCGTTGCGATTACACAGATGAGCCTGAGTGACTTCGCATGCCGCATCGCTTCGCTTGAAATAATGGCCTTGTTGCAGACTAGGATGGTTGCATCTGTAATCCGCTCCGATACCTGGCCCATTTCCGTTCGGAGGTGGAAATCCCAGTCGGCATGTGCCCGCCGCAGGCTGGATGTAGAGATGTTTTCGCCTAGGGTTCCTAGATCAAGAAAAACGGCCTTCATTGGCATCTGCCCGGGATCAACGGGGTTCGGCATGGTTCCAAGGGGTAGCAGCTGCCCCGCTTTTCTAACCATACACTCAACGACCGTGCTGACTTATGTTCCACGTACACCTAGCGGGTGGCACGATCAATGGTGGCATCCAGGTCGCTGCGTCGGTCGTGGTTCGGCATTTGAAGCAGGTACTTCACACCTCTTGATACGCAC
>Ga0056114_1000156_pt1 | contig 19033 bp, 11 predicted proteins | sample WorMetHERISLAND1_FD_77005 | JGI IMG/M metagenome (GOLD analysis project Ga0056114, IMG submission 77005) | Marine gutless worms symbiont microbial communities from Max Planck institute for Marine Microbiology, Germany - Olavius loisae HERON... ...
ATATCGATGACCTTGGATGACCTTGAACTCCATAAGTTTGAATTTTCAGTGAATTTCTCGGGATTTCGCGGATTTCGGACGCAATAGCAGTTAAACGCATGAAGATAGGCCAATATTGTCAGCCACAACGTTGTAGGCATGTCGAATTGGAGCAATTTTGGCAGGCTTTCGCGTCGCGCGGGTTTGTCAGCGATAGCTGGGCTTTCTTGCTTATTTTGCTGCACCCTCTATACAATATCGAGCACAGCTGTGGCATGCATTCGACATTGGCGCCATCTACAGTTTGTCTACACTTATACAGACTTGCTTACGTTAAGTGGCTGTAGTGCACATGTAAAACAAAACTGCAAAAGCGAAATTACAGCGACACGATTCAATCAATCAATCAATCAGTCAGTCTATTGGAATTGCAGCAGACAATGGCAATGCTGGAGAATTATAAACAATAAAACGGTAAATAAAAGGCATAGCCTAAAATACACGCAAATATAGTGTAGGCTCACAGATAAATCTGTGTTCTGTTTGACATGTGCAGGCGTCTATATTTCTCGACACACGAATAAATATGCCAATGAGCCTGACACAACAATGAAACAGTTTCAGTGTTGTTAAAGTATTTTATTTCAGTTCCGTTTCCGAGGTGCTAGCGTCTGAAAAAAAAACTTAAACACAATGTGTAGCCTAAGCAGAGAAAACTGTACTGACGCGATATGCGAGCCTGTATGGACACTTTTTGCCGAAGCCGACAGGAGGTTCCATGTTACGCAGCATGTCGTACATGTCAGTGTAGGCGATTTTACCGCTGTAACATCAAACACGTCACCGACTCAGAGACAAGATAACACTCGTCATCAGCTGTTATCAACTACTAGGCCTAGAGTCTGCACTGACACAGTGCTAACCCGCCTCCAGCAACTCAATAGACTGAAACGACTCGTTTTCTCTAAGGATCATTCGAACTTTTCACTGCGCATGATACGCAGTATCTAGGTCTTTTCGTGTATCACAGTACATCAAAACGGCTGAAAACCCAGCTGTTTTAACAGCTGTATCGCCGCCATAAGTCGGCAGGATAAGAACCACCCCTAGCAACGAATGATGCATCATGACAACACCGGCGCCGTATGCCGAATGCAAGTTAAACGTCGATATTGGCATCATCGTCGCTTAAAGCACCCTTCCGACTTGGTCGGGGCTTAATGACAGATGTTCTTTGTGAGCCAATAACACTATCAGTTATTCATTGACGTCCTTCAAACACATAGACACGCTTACGTTTACACAGATTCCACTGAACACTACCTGCAGGTAATGCCAGCAATGAGTTCACTGACAGACATTTAGGAGGAATTCTCCATTAAGTAGAAAAACAAATGCAGCTGCTTATAGCTTAACATATTGCACAGTGAGAAGTAGGCCCATATTTTAAGACGTAGACTGGATAAATACAACATTTCAATACATGTAAATTTGTTAGCAATATTTATTACGATCAAAAGGTCACGATGTTCATCGCATGTTGAACGCATTTGGCACGTGTAAGCAGGACATAACAGTAGCAGTTAAAGTCTGTCATCCTCAGCAGCGGTCTAAGGAAGACAGTCGGTGGAGATAGGAAAGGACGTTAACAAGGACTTGATCCCTGAGGCAAGGCCACGACCAAGAACCACAATTTCTCCCTCAACTACAACCAAGACCCAAGGCCAAGGTCAACATCCCTGCCTGCTTATTGGTACGAATATAGACGACTGTTCCATTACTCTGCAAGTACCGGGGGTATGCAAGACCAGTCGATAGTGGCAGGGCCGCCGTAGCACATCAAAGTCAGGACCAAGGACTTGAGCTTCAAGGCTAAGAACTTAGCTTTCAAAGCCAAGGCCAGGACCAAGGACTATCATTTTGTTCTTAAGGACAACTAAGGACCAAAGACAATATCCATGGAGACGGTGTACCTGGCTGCAGGGTCAAAATCAGCCCAGACCCTGATGTACTCGTCGAGGTGATGTGGACCAAGGATAGACGAGTCTCTTGTCAGGTAGTCGAAGTTATCCATGATGACGGCCACGAACAGGTTTAGCATCTGTCAACAAACACAGCGTCACGTGACCAGCATCACGTGACCACAACAGACAGGAGCCAGTGCAAACGCTGAAATAAGTTTCAATCAACTAAATCAGTCGATTAGATTTGATAAACCCGTTATTACAAGTAGCCTTGAAGTAGGCACACAGCCAGGTGATCAATGCGACACGCAGTCCTTCCCAGACAATTACTGATTACAGATTATCACTATCAGAAACACGAAGCATTTCCGCTGATGAAATGTATTCGACAATATCGGTAGAACGGGCCGCTGATCATTTTCGTCTTGATTTGACGTAAATCGATCCACTTTTTGACAAAGATAATACGCGAAATTCGAGTTTTACATTTCCATTCCCAGTGACCTTGACCTTTGACCTTTAGACCTCAAATTTTCTCCCCTAGTTACTCTTGTCCAGCGCTATGTTTCCACTAAATTAGTAGTTATAAAGCACCCTGTGCCAGACCGGGTTAAGTCGTCATTTGTAATTTTTGACATCCGGGCACTGTGACAATCAGGGCTGAACGTCAGAGTGTCCGGATTTCAAAAATCGCAAATGACGATTTAACCCGGTCTGGCACAGCATGCTTTATAGCTGTGACAACATTGGGCGTCATAGGGTTAACTCACTGCAGCACGTTCGCGACAGCATAGCTATAAGAATAGGCGAACATCAATCATCTTACTTGATTACTTCCTGAGCGATAGCCTCGGGACGGCTCTTAAGAATTATATTTCACCAAGACAGAACTGACACATCATCAGGAGTTAATGTACCAGAAAGGAGCAGAAGAAGATAAAAGAGACGAAGTAAGGAATGGCGATGTCGCTGCCACACGCCCCGGCACCCTTGCTGGCATCGTCACACTCACTACCGCCCATACACGCCAGCATGATCTGCTGCCAGCTCTCACCCGTAGCGCACCTGTTGCGCATGCGCAATACACACATCAACATCACCATCGTCATATCATTTAGTGACATTATATCGCCGTCAACATTGGTATATTACACAGGCATCGTTAAGTTATATACAATCGCAATCGCAGTTATAAGCAGTCGCAATATTTTCAAGCAGGGCTCAAGAGTCATCTTTTCAAGCTGGCCTTTCACTGACTTTTCCTCTGAGAATTATTGAAGAGACTGAACTGAACTGAAGTGAAGTGAACAGTACGTTGTCAGAAGACAAAATGTCCAATTTTTGTAATAAAATTTTCAGACATATCAGATCTGCAGGGGGTCAAAATCCCCGTTTTCCCATGACTTTGCTCGTAATCGTTACAACAGTGCTGCGCGCAGCCTGTGATCAAGAAAAAGTCTAAGTTGCTGACGAGTGACGAGTTGAGTGGGGTATAGCATAGCATCAGTGACAAACGTGCAAAACTTCTTGAGACACATTCTTGCAGGTCTCCTCTTTATTATCTTACTTTCACGCCCACTACAAATAGCCTATACTAAAACTGTGTTTCAAAACCATTCTTGGATTGTAATTTAATTTCTAGTAACTCGGCCAATAGTCCGCCCAACGGGAAAGATCAAATGAAGTGAATTTTTCAGCAAGTTATTTGTGTAGGCCTAATAGTCGCCACTTCGACCACTCTTGCTACTGAGCCAGGCAACCGTTGTTATGGATACCGTTGCACATCCAAGAGAAATCAGTGACATTAGGATGAAGTCATATAAATAAATAAATTATAAGTAAGCAAGTGTATTAATAAACAACTTGTTGACTAGTTGTGTTAAAAATTACCGTAATGACAGCTGTTTACCAGCTGATCATTGAATCGCCATCAAAAGCTACAGTTACATGTTTTATATTTATCTACGTCAAATCAAGCCACATGCATGTAACAATTATTTTGTAACATATGTGTATGCAATATGCATAATGTTTTGTAATAATTAGCTATTACAACACAGTATAATATAATAGATGAATAAATTACTTCAGTAATCAACAGAACGTATGTGGTGGTGTCATGAAATAATAAATACATAAGAATAAATATATTTCATAAACTTACATAAACAGTTGGAAACAAATTAATATGAAGGTCATATTGCGGCAGTATTACCACCAAATTTAAGTTGAAGAGACGACATATAAGTCTTGTAAATTACCATCGAAGAGTCGATCTGTGCAATGCAGAAGTACGTTCTAATCTATTTTTTTCTATTTTGTGAGAGGACAAAAGATGAAAAGGAGCGATCCGAAATTTCATTCTCTAAAACGCGTAGAACACTGTATGGCCTCCTTGCATTTAATTTTTAATTTAATTCTGTAACTTAATTTTAATTTACTGGTGAACGTAATTACAACGTGTTGTTTAAGTTTTGTAGTTTTCCTGTAACCTCATCTCACCCTATACGACCCTGATTGGCCTGTGATAAACCGGTCCATGCCTGTTGATAGCCAATAGCCGCCCTTGTTTGCCACTTTATTTCAGCTGAAGACGACATATAAGTCTTGTAAATTACCATCAGAGAGTCGATCTGTGCAATGCAGAAGTACATTCTAATCTATTTTTTATGTTTAGTTAAGTCATTTAACAGCATTATGCAGTCGTTCGCAATCGCAATAGGAAGTTATGCTCAACTCATTGACAATAATCAACAGACATAACAAACAGCTGCAACATAAGACAGAAATACTTTAACATGCAAACAGCAACAAAACAACATGCAAGCGCAATAAAATGTGTATACCTAAACGCAGTAAATACACTGTGAGCCAAAAAAACTACATACGCTTGAGTGACCGTATTATACGCGGACTGATTGACAAAATAAATTCTTTTTACTGGCAGAGCAGACTCGGAAAATGAATTAATAACAGATTTATCATTTATCATTTATCATTATCTTTTGGCTCACAGCAGTTTTGACAAAGCTTGTAAGTATTACAATTCGCCTACAACAATAAATCAAAAATTAAATAAAAATTTAAATGATATAGAATACAAAAAATTACAAGGCTCAGTGGCTCACAATGTCCGCATTAATTAATTGGCGAAATTTCAGTGATCTGAAGGTCAGCAGGTATCAACATGTTTTTACTGTGAACGGGATTCTGTGCCCACCGTCCGGCAGCCGAACACTCAGGCGCAGGGAAGGGGGTTGCCGGGGTGAGAGAGAGAGTGAAAAGACGACTTCACGGGGCAGAGGTTCAAGTTCGTGCGAATGGTATAAGGAAATAGGGAGGGCATAGCAGTGATTGCTAGTAGAGGCCAAACATGTTCATTGTTCAGATATCTGGGCCCACCTTTTCGAAACTTCTTTTTAAAAATCTTAAGAAGATTTCCCATCGTAGGACAATCTTTGACAACATGTCTGAAAACATTAACCACACATAATTTCACTGTACTTATATTAATTCACGATTTAACAACAACGTCACGTAATAACGTCCAACATTACGCAAATATAAAAGTGTTAGTTACAATTATTATTGCCTTGTTATTTCCTAATTCGAGATTAGTGCTTTGCAAAAAAATTTTTTCTATGATTCTCCCAAGATAAGAAATCTTCCTAAGATTTTCCTAAGAAAGTTTTTAAAATGTGGGCCCTGCATCATACGTAGACTCGCAAGCGTCATTGACAAACAGTTAGGGTTTATCATTACAATGATGCTATTAAAATTATAAATAAATAAATAACTGAATTTTGTTGTGGCCAAATCAAAATCGGTCAACATATTTGCCCGTAAGTCATTGACGTAAGTTTTCTGCCCCATTTTCATCGACCGCGGTGTATACTGAGTCTGAAAACTACACGCTGTGTGCAATAAAACGCGAAGAGTGTATTCGCTGCTGAAGACAAAAAAATAGTTGACTATAGCGATAAACGTGCGGATGCGTTAAATGAGATCACGTGATGTCAGGTGAGCTAGCAATGTTACCTGAAGAGCAACATAAGGCCACTGAAAAACGTTCGGAAATTGTTCTTGCGATTAATTTCGGTGGCGGAGCTGAGCGCAATCGCTCCAAACATCTGTCGTGTTATACGAGCCGGCGAGTTGCAGAGCATTGCAAACATGCAGAACACAATCACTGCAGCCATGGATACGGTAACCATGGTGACAAGCGTAAGGGGCAACTGCAATGACGTCACACACAACGAGACAATAACGTCGACCATAGATCTACTAACACTTCACAACATACACATATCTATGCTACTACAACCAGTAAAACCACACAGTAAAATCCACAATTTTAGCCTTTCACGTTTCGTGTTTTAGCCAACTGTTCTTTTGAAATTACAAAGAAATAATTCCCGTCAGTATTGGTTCAAAATTGTCAACACAGATCCACAACTCACACCAGACGATCCACAACACTGGAATACAACCACGACACACCGCCAGCTCTATGGTAGTTCTATCAATCTCTATGGTTTGCATGCCAGTATCTCGGCTCTTGGTGGCTCAAATCACCTGAACAGAAGCGTGACACCGTAGGAAAATGTGCGGAAATTGTTGTGCCGGTTAATGGCAGTACTCGAACTTAATCGAATTTGCCCGAACATCTGCAGGCGTACGTCCACAGGGTACAGTGTACAGGCGAGAATATAATTTTATTATGTTTCACAGTCACACATTTCTAGGCTAAATTAGGCTAGCTCAGTGGTCAGTACTGCTGACAAGAAAAGCATAAATGTTTCTGAAAACTGTTTTACTATTTATGAAAGTAGGCCTACAGCAAAATTTCAGTTAAGAGGAAAACACGATGCAGTCATAACATAACAATTCTTATCAGTTCAAACCAAAAAATCTCATACTAAGGTAGACTGCAATAAGTGGCTGAAATGTACGATATTGATGATAATAAGCTTAATACAATAATTGTAACGCATCGTAACAGGAACAGAACCATTATACTGACGCTCAGCCCTGACCGTCAAAGTGCCCGGATGTCAAAAATTACAAATGACGGTTTAACCGGTCTTGCACAGGATGCTTTATAGCTGTACCCATATGGCAACAGTGGGTGTCAAAGGGTTAACATAACATGTCTGTGTGAAGTTGAACGTTTTTCAGGATGATATGAAACAAGTTGACAGACTTGTATCATTGGACAAATGAATGCGGTGCTAGTGGTACAGACCTGCATGCCGATGATAGCGTAGATGAAGAACAGCATTGCTATCAACAGAATGACGTACGGCAGAGCCTGAAACAAACATTCCATGCAGACTTATAAAGTTAAAGTTAAAAGCCGGATAAGTTCTTCATGGGCAAGCCATCTCAGAACTATGGGGTGTCACCGAAGTATGGTGCTCACAGTTTTACTTGCAGCCCGACATTTAGCGAGCACACCCCACCTTAACCCCAGCCTGTGATGGCTGGTACTCGAGTTACCCACCACGGAGGGATGGAAGGCTGAGTGGTTCTAAGTCTCTCGAATATAAACGTAGCAACTTTTGTAACCAACTTCCTAACGACTTAAAAATAATTACTCCTCTTAACTCTTTCAAAAATAAACTAAAACTTTCATTTCTAAATTCGTATAACCCAACCATTCCAGTTTCCCCAGTGTTTTATCGCAACGCGCTGATACGGATCAGTGATTACCGGTGGAAGTAAACGGGCACACCGCGCGATGCAGTACAGACCTTGAGCGACTGTACGAAGGTCCAGAGAAGGATGCGGATAGTGTAGCCCTGACGCAGCAGCTTGATGAGACGAGCTGCTCGGAACAATCGCAGGAAACCAATGTTGATAGTTCCACTGACGCCGCCCGTCTGTAAACCAGCAGAGATTAAATTAGGGGCTCACGGGGATCTGCGCTCTCCCACCTCTGATGTGAGATCCCTTACTTCTGACGTCAGACCCCAACTCTAATCTTAGATGCACATCATTTTTTGCGTGGAGATCCCCTAGATACAGCAACCATTGAACGCCACGCTGTTTTTGCACATTTTTCTTAAAACATGGCTTTATTGTACCTTTGTTCAATACTTGTGAGCCTGTGAATAGAAACCGACTGTTCTATTCCACGGTGTGATGGAATGCTCTATGATTGTGTGAAACTTGTCGTGAGTCTGACAAACGTATAGTCTACTGTTAACACTTAGGGAGCGGATCCCCGATATGTGACTGAGCAACTTAACCACTGCACACCACTCTTTGCGGTCACACTCACTCAACCAATTACAGTGGTCACAGAGCACACACAGTCAACCACAGCAGTGCACGTGCCGCCGACTTCAACGACTAATTCAACAGCTTTGTTGCTAAGTCGCTAAACTCATTTGTTCCACGCCACTCGACTCTCAACTAGGCCTAGTACATGAAAACCGCCAAATCGACAGGAGGTTTGACCACTCCCCTCCCGTGCTACTACGACTGCCACTAACTTCTTGCTCCAGGGGCTGACAAAGCCCCCCTGCTCGCAGTTCGGTCTGCGATACGCGTCAGAGTACCCGGATGTCAAAAATTACAAGTGACGGCTTAACCCGGTCAACAGTGGGCGTCTAAGGGTTAATGACGTAGAATATGTAACATGACCTCGTGCACGCCCTGGTAGACCTCGGTCAGCAGTACGTCGGTGACGCTGCCGATCACCGTGATGAAGTCAAACACGTTCCACGGGTCACGGAAATAGTTCTGCACAACATTATATAAATAGAAATAGGTCACGTGACACACACTTCGTTGCCAATAGCAACGTCACTATCACCTCCATCAGCAGAGGTGGCGGCATGGCATCGTGAACGGTTAATAATCACCGCTAGGCTAAAGTTTTATACGGGGTGTGGGGGGGGGGCGATTTACCCTCCAAATTCTGGAAAACCCCTCGAGATCTGTAATAGGTCTATCACTGTTCAACGTAAAGTTTAAAGGTCCAAGGTCAAGGTCACTGGCAACGAAAATCATGTAAAAATCGTTTTTCACACGTATCTTCGTCAAAAGTGGATCGATTTAGGCGTCAAACCAAGACCAAACGATCACCGGCCCATTGTACAATTATATCGTCGAATACATTTCGTTTTCACCAGCGATTAGCGAAAATGCTTTGTTTTTATGACATTTGCCTGTAATAACCCCGGAGGGCCGCATGTCGTAGCGGCCATCTGGCAATGCACCTACTTCTTTGATCTTATAGGGCACGGCCATTGTTGTAAGTGTTATTTTAGCCTCATAAGTTCATGTCCTACTCAACGTATTTGTTCGCTGTTAACTTATCGTCTCATTAAGTAAACAAATGAGATGGTGATGAAAAAAATCAAGATATCCGAACAGAAATGATGAAATATCTAAATAACAATTTTATGATGACATACAGCAGCTAACAGCGACGTACCCGAATGCCGAAACCAAGTTGCTTGAGAATCATTTCGATGGTAAACATGATGGTGAACGCCATGTTGAGCTCGGTCAAGACGGCGTTGTACGTCTGGTATTTCTCTTTCCTTGGACCGCCATAGAACTGCACGACAAGTCAGCAACAGTTTCGTTTCTTGGACGACATCGGCAGCGCCGGCGCCAGCGGGGGGAGAAGGGCACCAATATCGATGACCTTGGATGCCATTGAACTGTATAAGCTCGAATTTTCAGAGAATTTCGCGAGATTTCGCAGATTTGGGAGGCAAAAACAGCTAAAGGAATGAAGATGTATGGTCCACGACAGCGTTGTAACTCACTGAGTGTACTTTTCAGCATCATGTTCCTTGCGTTGATTTGCCGTAGATTTCTTTGCTAGGGGGCCTTCGTACACACACCGCTGTCGCGCGCTTACCTTAGCGTTAGCTAGGCTTTCTTGTAGTGGACTGATATCATCACATCGTCCCTAGAATGAGTTTTAAGCTGGTAGGTTTTTTAAAAGTTATAAAGTTAAAACCATCTCATTAATTTTGTTGCATTACGTATTGTTGACAGAATTATACCAAAAATCATAAAGTTTTACAGATTCATTCATTATATAGTTGCAAGCAAGCAAAGTGGTGTTGATTAATTTGCGTCACCCTGTATAGCGAGCTAACAGAAGAAAGCCAAGGTAACCACGCGACAGCAGTTCATAAAGGCCCCCTCCCTAGCAAAGAGATCTACAGCAAAATCAACGACATGTGATTTCCTAATCCTATTGATGGCTAATAGAAAACGTGGCCATATTACGTACAGTTTGTGAGATAATACCGCGTAAAAATGCTGAAAAAGTTGGGTCGTTTTCTTGAGACACAGTGTAAAATTACAATTTAGAATATATTTGAAATAAAACAAAAACACTGACAGGAGGTTACCTTCATCATAAGGAGTAGCGTGTTGAGAGCGATAAGAACCATGATGAGATATTCAAACGTGGTAGAAACGACCACTTTCCAGATGCGGTACTTGATGGAGTTCTTGTTCTTCGGTGCATAGCGACACGCAGGTTTAGCGTTGATGACGAACTCTATGCATTGTTTCTGTAACACATCACGGCAGTTAGGCGACTTCACAACAACTTAATGTTAAACCAGTCGTACTCTTCTTCTTTTTCTGCTGTTCTGCTATTTAACGGCAAACAAAGGTTTATAAAATTTTACTTATACAGTAGTAATGTGAGTATGTGACCACCAGTGTTGAAACTGGCCTAAAAGAACTGGGGGTCCATGTCGAAATGCTTGAAATTTTGCACAGAGATCGAAATTTAAAACCGATTTTCACCCAAAAATAAGCGTCTGTAGACATGAACTGCCCCCCCCCCCGCGGCAATTCCAACACTGGTGACCACTACTGATAATGCAAGTGGTGCAGCCTATGGAGGACATTCGTTCGTTGGCGCTGCTGCTTAGAACAGTCTGCCAGATTCACTCAAAGACATTGCTATGTAATCACTCCTTACTAGCACACTGAGCGTGTTTAACCTGTCAATCAGCTCCCACATTTTAACCCTTTGACGCCCACTGTTGCCATACATGGGTACAGCTACAAAGCACCCTATGCCAGACCGGGTTAAGCTGTCAATTGTAATTTTTGACATCCTGGCACTCTGACGCTCAGAGCTGAGCGTCACAGTGCCCGGATGTCAAAAATTACAAATGACGGCTTAACCCGGTCTGGCACAGGATGCTTTATAGCTGTACCCATATGGCAACAGTGGGTGTCAAAGGGTTAAGCAAGACGGTAGAGAAAGCCAGAAGGATGATGCCTGATTTTTGTCGAGATCTTCGTCAATGAGCTCGTTCTCGCCCTGTTCCTGGAACGTGATGATGATGAGAGCGACGAAGATGTTGATGAAGAAGAAAGGAAACACGATGAAGTAGACGACATAGAAGATGGCCATGTCCATCCTGTTACCAGGCTGTGGACCCTTGTCTTCGCCCGTCGCGTCGATGGAATGTTTCAACACGCTAAACACGCCAACAACAAACTAGCCACATCACCCGCTGCATAGACTGGTAAAGGTCAGTGCCCTGTTTAGTGGCCTTGAGTGACCGACCTCGAGGCCCACCCACAGAGACTGGACTGTTTTTTTTGCTTCTTTCAAACCTCAAGACATCAGGTCGCAAGTAACCACCTCGCTCAGAACCTGTCACCAATTGTTAACTTTCTACGACTTTCCATTCTCACGTTGTCGTGCAGTACAGACAATCGCAAAAAAACACACAGACAGGCGAGTGGACAACTAACCGAGCCTGTTATGGACAGAGTACAATAAACAACACTGTTGTATGCCTTGTACGTCAACTGGTTGTGCACATTATTGTGTGCTAAAATGTGCACAAACACAAATGTACGTTTAAATGAACCGTCAACTATTAGTTTAGTTGTGGGTTACCCAGCCATGTACCAATCATGACCGACGAGTTAACGCTAAGCCATGCCGCCATCGATAATGATCAGCTACAGACGAGCAATATTCCAATACGGAGGTCACATACGCTGGCCATCCTTCGCCGGTCTGCACGGCGAATAACGTGAGCATGGCGTAGGCGACGTTGTCATAATGGAACTCCCAGCGCAGCCACTGACGTGCCTTGACTGTGACAGAGTCATCTCTGTCGGATGACTGGGATGAGTAATCCAGGTACTCACCTCTGAAACACATCAACAACAACACACCTGTGTCATCAGCTACGACAGACAGACAGACACGCTCACAAGCACAATATTATCAGCCGCGTAGCCAGACTTATGATTATTCATGCGTTACGGCAAACCTTTGACGCCGAAATGAAAACCTTTGTCAACACCGTGAGTTACATGTTACATGACCCATCAGACTACATCTAGAGTAAATCCACAAATGACGTTTGGAGGGAGAGGACACAGGACAGAGCTTTCCCCTTCCCTGTTCCTTCTATCACTTCTCGTCACTCCTCGCCCTTATCCAGCCTTTCCCTTTTTTACTTTTATTTCCCTCTCTACTCCCCTTCATTTTCTTCCTCTCCCTTCTTTTTCCCCTTACAGGGCTAGGGTGTATAGGGAAGCACTTAAGCTCCCACAGCGGTGGTGCTTAAAGGGTTGAACATTCTACATCTGGCATGTTGATTTGTTGATGACTACTGACTAGTAAGCTAAGAATATAGGCCTATAATATGTTAGTAACTACTATCCACCGTGTGTTTTAGAGGTTTCGCCCCTTGGCTCCCTTAGATTTGCATCTGCGTTAGACGTAAAAGTATTTAAAAGTTTAAAGTCAGAAAAACGTGGCTAATAGCAAACAGATAAGACTTCAAAAAAAACTAGGAAAGGAAATTTTCAACCTTTTATTGGTTGTAAGACAATTTGGCCTACTCAGTTGCTTAACTATCAAGTTATTACAAAATGACTTAAAATCTGAACTAACACTACTCATTCTAATCTAAAAGTACCTTGGTTCGAATTCGGTTGAAACGAGTAGGCCTACTTTCAGTTCAATTTCTGTTTTTCAGTTTACCTGATGCAGTTCAGCTAGAACAATTATGACTGCTCTCCTAGGTACTTTATGACTAAACCAAATCCGAAACAGTCTAACAGAAATAAAACTCGGTTGGGCACATCACTAATGCGTTCTCACTTGCAGTCGTCGGCAATGTGTTTGGACTCGTCAGTGCAGTAGTAAAACCGTCCCTTGAACAGCTGGACGGCGATCACAGCGAAGATGAACTGGAACAGCATGTAGACTATCATGATGTTGAAGACGTTCTTCAGAGAGTTGACAACACAGTCGAACACCGCCTACAAACGTGTAACATCGCACTCACTCACTCACTCACTTAGCCTGCGACGTCCCTTTCATCACGAGCTACAGATTAACGACACACAGGCATAGTGAATCAACGCGTAAGTATATATGCATAAATGTAAGTAAATGCGTTTATTGAAGCTGTAGCCAGCTCGATAAACAGAATACAATTGACATGCACCAAAACCAAAAACCAACCATTTCTAAGCTTCCCAAGTTTCACACGGAAGCAACTTCATTGTGACTTGAGCTGTAGCCTACTGCTTAGTTAATAAACGAACATGTTATGTTATGGTACGTTAGAAACAGTCAGTACGGCCAGGCAGGTCAGAGTCAGACCGGCGTTGTTTAACGTCACACCACGACAGACTGGCAGAGTGTAGACGTACCTTGAGCTTGGGTACTCTGTTGATGGTCTTGAGTGGTCGAAGCACTCTGAGAACCCTGAGAGACTTGATCGTACTCAAGTTCTTACCGGCTCCACTGTTCCTACACACAGAGACAGCAGCATGCACTTGTCTGGTTTCATAACTGAAACTTAAATTAATCTGACAACAACTGAAACTATAATTGCAATTATTTCAACTATAACTAGAACTTAAACTAAAATTATTTGACAACTGAAACTAGAAGTGAAATCAAAACTCCATGACTTAATTGAAACTAAAATTAAGAATTATTTGTCATAACTGAAATATCACTGCTGTGAAGTATGGACACTGCACTGACTGATGGATTGTGCAGAGACATGTGCAAAAAACGATTTTTACATTTTCGTTCCCAGCGAACTTGACATTTGAACTTTCGACCTCAAATTTGGTCTGCAGTAACTCGTCAGAGGCCAGAAGAGAGTGAAAGAAGTTGACTTACCGTTGGGTCACTTTAACTTTTGACTTAGCCTTTCGCTCAGCGATTCGCTGAGCGAAACCTTAAGCTGAAGCTGCTGAACGCTAAATTCCGGACGTAGACCTAAGTTCAACTTAACTTGAGTCTAAGTATGTACTTAAACCGGATATTTGGCCTATGTCTTTCGCTCAGCGAAATCACTTTACTTTTTGACTTAAGTTTGTACTTAGATCGAACTTTAGCTCAGCGAAAGGCGAAAGACCGAAAGGTCAAAAGTTAAAGTCGCCCATTGGATTGGATTGAGCAGTGTTTACGTCCCCGCCAACACAGTATCGGTTATATGGGAGACGGTTTTTACAGGTCAAAAGACCCAACCAACAGTATCAAAGTACTTACCTTACCACCGGGGCAGCCAGTCGCGTCAGCCCTTAGCGTCTAGTGCACATGTCTGAAAAATGGCATTGTAGTTGTATTTTAAAAGATCGTAGGCATAATGCGAGCAAGAGGGGAGCTGTGTCAGCCCCTGGAGGCTGATAATTAGACGATGATCAAAGGGCTGTCAAAATGGCAGAGGGCTCGGCCCCGACCCTCGCTCATAACCTCTCAACTACAAAGCTATGTGACAACAATAAGCTGCTCTGTCGTATAAACAAACCGGGCGACTACCAGACTGTTTTTCGCAGAGTGAAATTGATGATATTATTTTGTACTTGAGTACGTCATAGTGTCGTTTTTCTGTAGGTATTTTGTGTTGGTTTTATGTTCTTTTATATGTTTACATGTTTATATTTCATTGTATGCTACTGTTTAGGCCTACTGTGTACTTCGTGTACGATTTTCATAATAAATAAAATAAATACTATTGTATAATGAACAACGAAGCATAAGGTAATAGAGTAGTAGTAGAAGACTAGTCTATACAACCAGTCTACAGCGAGGCAGCGTATAGAGCAGCGAGAGGTATGATAATAGGCTGGCATGGGTATGATATACAGACGTGAAGAAGAAGGCAACGATAGCGCAGATGACGACAGTAGCGTCGAGAATGTTCCACAGATCTCGACAGTACGAGCCCGGATGAAATATCACGCCGAGGTTGATGACCTGATACACACAGTAACATAATCACTCACATCTCTGCATACAGTCTGAGTGACTTGTCTGTGCATATCACAGCTCTTACAATTCTCTAAAAGCTAATGCGGTCCTGCGGGACCTATATGTCCTATGGAGGGCTGCATATAGCAGGGAGAAACCTGTCACAGGCACAAGAATCGTGCACTTGGTGACACCTTCTTAAAATTTGGCATGGTGTTAGAGCAGGCCATGAGGTTTTCAAAAACCACCGGCTACAAGTTGGCGTACGCTGTTGGTGGCTGTAGCTGCGAAAAACAAAACGGCCAACGACAGACATCAAATACACCATGCATCGGCTTCTATGGATTGTAACTTTAAGTATAATACCAATTTTGTGCTATTTTGAGTACAAGGAATAGTACTGTTGTTGATAGTTGTTGATATTTAAAGTATTTAAAGTAAATTGTAGCAAAAGTTCAATAGTGCAATATTAGCAGTCCACAAAACAACTGGAGTCAGACACGACATGTGTTGTATGCAATGTGGAGACCGACCTTGAGGACCATCTCGACAGTGAAGACGCCGGTGAAGACGAAGTCGAACGCGTTAAGGATTCTGTTGCGCTGCGACTGTTCATGTACGGGATCCTCGGCAGCGAGCGCAATGCTGCTGGCGCAGATGACTATCATGATAAACAGGTCGAAGTATCGCAGATTGACGACGAAATGACAGAACCGACGCAGCCTCCAAAACACAACAACAACTGAACTCAATACACGACCAATAGTCAACTCAACTACCACTCCTCACTCCTCTCAATGGCTTTATTTCACGTGCTCGCAAGTTACAAATTGTGAAATTCATCATCATCATCAATGCGTTGAGGGGGTTCAACCCCCCCCCCTGCCCCCCGCTAGCCGCCAGGGCAACTCGTGTGATTCGTTTAAAAACCAATGAGATATTGTGAGGCTGGGGGTAGGAGCGAGGTGTGATACTATCATTGTTGTTCGTAATTGTACTTCTCGTTTTCGTGCAGGTGTTACTAACTGCAAAATACTGTAACTTTTCAACATTTATACGATTTGAAGTAACCTTACAACACCCTCATAATATCGTGTGAGCGCGTGATGTTCAACTTTCAACTCCACCAGAGGCGTTTTGTGGCCTTCAAAATGTGCAAAAAATACATTATACCCCTCCCTACTCGGGTTTCCCCACCCCTCAGCGCCTATCTTCAGTGCCGCGATCATCTGACCCCTCGACTTTTAAAACTGATTATCATCGTCATCGTGCATTTACTAATAAACCAAGTAGCCTAAGAGTAGAGTGGCTCACGGGTTTGACGATCCTAGAACGAACATTGAGCTGTAAGGCAACATTGGCTTGGCGTTTCCAAAAGCACTTTCATCCTGTTCCTCGTCTCGGCTGTCCATATCTGAAAGCACAACGTACCATTCTACGTCACACCCGCAACGCCATATCAGACGCCATCAACGACACACTGCGCCAACTGGCGACACCGAATCTAACACGTGCTCTATAGGAAACTAAGGAAAGTGCCTATGGCGCGTCGATTGATGACCTTATCGATGACGTCACGTAACTATCACGTCATACTTCTGACGTTACAATCTAAAAAGTCGTCGCATTCGGAAACTAGAACCCGGATCAACTATCCGTGTGCAACATTTAACCATACATTAAAGGAGAAGATCGTGTTAAAACATGAGCGCGTTCGCACTACAACTGCCGGAGAAGAAGCATTTCGCGTGACCGCACAACGACAGAAATTCGGCAAATTTTCATGACGAAATCTCGCGGTTCACAAAGTAAAGCCTCGATCGACTATTCGTGTGGACCCTTTAAGCACACACTATCACAGAAAATTGTGTTTAAAACTAGCTAATTCGGCTTAGAACTCTCGGAAAAGAAGCATTAGGCGTATAACCATACCCCAAGTGAAAATTGTGAATAATCGGTACTGTTGCAGTTAGATGGGGAAGAGTGGGTCGCTTAAAGCTTAGCAGCGCGCGAGCCAAGTCGAATAGCAGCCGAATCGCAATTCTAATCACCGGTTTAGCTACACCCACATGGCCTTCTGGGATTGAATGCAGTGTGTCCGAGCAGTGTATAGCACTGACCGTCGATGTCATCAGCGAAGCTGTCCAATTTGGCGTCGATGACGTCGTCTTTGTCGTCACGCGACGGTGACGTCATCAAGATGGCGGCCGTCGGCTGCGCGGCGTTCTTGATGTTGTTCTTCGACGTCGTCATGACAACGCTGCTGTCGCTGAAAGAGATGCTGTCAATCAGACAGTGTGGGACTCACACGATTACGTCACAACGACCACACACAGCGACACACACACGTCACCATGACGACCGTCACCATGACGACCAGTGGTTAAGGTCGTAGTGTACTGCATGGGAGGTGAGGGGCCCAGGACGTGGCGGCACCGGCAAAGGCGCCAAGAACGAAACGCCTTAGGCGTCGAGGGGGTGGGGAATGAGGAGGGGGTATTCCCTTCCCCATTCCATCCTGGAGAGTGAGCTCCTCCAGCGGGTTATGGGGCGGAGCGGCGGCCAAAAATGAATTCGGTGTATTTTATTTATCACAGCACCCTTCTGGTAGAAGGAAAATCAAAACATTGTGCTTATCCAGTGTGTGAATTGGCCTAAAAAACTCGAGGGTCAATTGTCGAAGTGTTTCAAATTTTGCACAGGGATTGCAATTTAAAACAGATTTTCACTCAAAAATGAGAGGCTGTAGACGTTAACTGGAAGGGGCGTTGAACCCCCAACCCCCCGGCAATTCCCACACTGTGTTTATGGATAACTATACGGGCATAAACAAATAAATAAGTTGAAATCCACAGATCAAGCATCAATCTATGAGATTTTAATACTGTTATGATGAGTGTTATAAACTGAGCAGCATTGGGCAGGCTAGGCTCAGATTCTAGCAGAGGGCGCCGAAGTCAAAGCACCCCCCCCCACCCTGCTTATCCCCCTCATTTTAACCACTGATGACGACCACACACAACGACAACAGCCATGCAGTGCAGTGCATTGCGACAGAACGTGAACAAAGACGACATTCAGATCATCAACGAATCGTCATCAGCAACAACGCTGAAAATGACGACTATTGGCCAGCACAGATCTTAACATCATGAAGACCGAGTGGACGATGGGTGGATCTGTCAATCAACGCCAACGCATCAGACGCTGTTCACACTCTCAACCATCAATCGTTGTAAACTACTACTCGTCAGCCACCCAGTTTTATTCCGTTTCTTGAATGTATTCACCGAAAGAAAACAAGAAACCAAGCTGTCGCCTCACAGCATCTTCCGGGTCACGTGACGTCATCGGTCACGTGACCATTTGATAGCCCATATCCCATTTCCTATTGGTGTTTTTTGGAACCAAGCCTCTATCTGTAACGGTTTTCGAGATATTCAACGTCGAATGTAGCGCAATGGTTGACATGACCTTGATACGACCTCTAAACAAAGGTCATTCATTTTGATACCAATCGATTTCTCATATACGACTTCCTATAAGCTGTCAATAGTAACTTTTTCTTTAGGACGCATCATTTAGCCACAACACATTCCGTAGAGACGGACAGACGACGACGACAGACGGACGCAACACTGTACCAATAGCGCGACCGTCGACTAAGAAAAAATGAGCTTCGCACGGGACTGCCGGTCGGCTTCTCGTCACATGCAAAATTTGTTTGCCAAAGGTTGAACACCTTAAGTTTGAAGGTAACGTGACGCCGAACGAACACGAATATCAAACATCTGTCCGGTTAAAATTTAGATATCGTCTTGGAGTATCATAATTCACCGTTAGTCTTTTGATTATA
>Ga0056114_1000158_pt1 | contig 18869 bp, 19 predicted proteins | sample WorMetHERISLAND1_FD_77005 | JGI IMG/M metagenome (GOLD analysis project Ga0056114, IMG submission 77005) | Marine gutless worms symbiont microbial communities from Max Planck institute for Marine Microbiology, Germany - Olavius loisae HERON... ...
GTGGCTGGCGTGTCCAACACGCTTCACAACGTGGAGTGGATCGTCGGCTTGATCGATGAACGGGCTCCGAAGCCGGGACCGCGTGGCAAGCACAAGAAATTAAATTCAAACTGAGACACTACCTAGGCACGGCATACCGTCCTGGCGGATTTTGTCCAATCTACGGTTCAATCCAGGAACGGAAGCGTCATGCTGCAAAACAATGCAAATGAACGTACTGGGATCAAGGATCCGTCGATGAGAGTGAACTGATTGCGACCAATTTGCGTTGATTTGCGGCAAGTAAATCATTGAGAATATACTAGCTGTTCGTGGAAGCACCACAAGTTGATCTTTAAGAAAAGGAAGTGCAGGAGCCGATACTCCTTGGGGGCGACATCGACCCGATTGCCGTCGGCGCTGACCCGATGGCTGGCGTTATCGATGCGCAGACCAGAAATCTCGATCTGGTCAGCCCGCTTTCTCGGTTTGACCCGTCGTAGCACGGCATTGACCCGGGCCACTAGCTCCCGCGAGGAGAACGGCTGGTGATGTAATCGTCGGCTCCCGTGTCCAGGCCCTTGATGCGATCTTCCTCTTCACCCCGGGCGCTTACCATGATGATGGGGATGGTGCAGGTTGAGGCATTTTGTTTGAACTGCTGTGCCAGCTCCAACCCGGAACGCCCTGGCAACATCCAGTCAAGTAGCATCAGATCAGGGCCTTCGGACCTCAGGGGCTTGCGGGCTTCCTCGGCATGGCCAGCCTCGTGTATGCGGAATCCCGTTCCTTCCAGGGCAAACCCAGGGCAAACCGAACCACTTCCCGGATGTCGGGTTCGCCATCGATAATCAGGATACTCGTCATAGCTGAACCATCCCCATGGGAGAGTAGGACGCTAGACTGTAATCGTTCCGCACTACCACGTCACCTCGGAAGGGGTTGCCGGAATCCAGAGCCATGAATGGCAGAAACGGCGGGGACCCGAACGATTCCGTCAAACTGCCCCTGGTTTATTTCCAGGAAGTTAGAGCAAGATTACTGTAGCGCCTGCCTGAAACCTGCCGTAAGTTTAGCGCGCTGTGTGTGGTCACTCAGCGATGTAATCCAGATCGCCGCCAGGGAGAGTAGGAAGCCGGGCAGGAGCTCATAGATATCAAACAGGCCACCTACGAGCTGCTTCCAGACCACCACCGTGATGCCACCGGTGAGGATACCTGCCAGCGCGCCGCGGCGCGTCATGCGCGGCCAATACAGGGAAAGGATAACCACTGGGCCGAAGGCGGCGCCGAAGCCGGCCCAGGCATAGCCCACCAGATCCAGGACCGTGGTCTCCGGGTTTAGGGCCATAAGGAAGGCTAGGCTTGCGAGCACTACGACCGCTCCGCGGCCTACCGCTACCAGCTCCCGCGGCCCCGCCTCGTGCCGTAGCAGGGTCCGGTAAAAATCCTCGGTGAAAGCCGAAGAGGAAACTAGCAGCTGTGAGTCCGCCGTACTCATGATCGCCGCTAGGATAGCGGCGAGACAGATGCCAGCGATCACCGGGTGGAACAGTAGGTTCACCAGCTCGATGAAGACCTTTTCACGGTTGTCCGCGGTCAGCGGCGTATCCAGTACCAGGACACCCGAAAGTCCGACTAAGACGGCACCGGTGAGGGTAACGGCGACCCATGAGACGGCGATGCGGCGGGCCCTATCTACGGCAGTGACGGAGCTGATGGCCTGGAAGCGCGCCAGGATGTGGGGCTGACCGAAATAACCAAGACCCCAGGCGGCGAGCGACAGGATTCCAACTAGGCCCAGGGCCGCTCCATCTGCTCCGGTAAAGGGTTCAAACAGGTTCGGATTGACTGCCTCGACGCGCGTAAGACCAAGCTCCAGCCCGCCGGCACTGCCGAAGGCCATCACCGGCACGGCCACGAGGGCCGCAGCCATGAGTAGCCCCTGCAGGACATCGGTCCAAGAAACGGCGAGAAAACCGCCCACTGCGGTATATAGCAGAACGGCCGAGGCCCCGGCCGCTACCGCCCACAGGGAGGGCAGACCGAACACGGACTCGAACAGCTTGCCCCCCGCCACCAGCCCGGAGCCTGTATAGATCAGGAAGAACAACAGGATAAAAAAGGCGCTGATTGCGCGTAACCAGCCACCGTCGTCGCCGAAGCGATTGGCCAGAAACTCCGGCAGGGTGAGGGCGTTGCCGTAGGCCTCGCTGAAAGCGCGCAGGCGTTTTGCCAGCAGGAGCCAGTTGAGCCAGGTGCCCAACAACAGGCCTCCTGCTAACCAGAGGGATCGAACCCCCGTGGTATAGGCCAGGCCTGGAAGGCCGAGCAGCAGCCACCCGCTCATATCAGAGGCGCCGGCGCTCAGGGCTGCAGTGCCGCTGCTCAACCGCCGCCCGCCGAGAATGAAATCTGTCAGATTCGCTGTCCGCTGAAAGGCATACCAGCCGATTGCCAGGACCAGCGTAAAGTAGGCGAGGAAGGTGAGGGCGATAATGACTGTATTTAGTTCCAACCGTTCTCCTCCTTGACAGAGATCGCCTAAGTTGACCCCCTGTGGATCTTAGCCTGTCTATCGTAGACTATATTTAGGTGAAAGGGGGTACTCACTTTGCTCAAGTTGAGATATTTTCGTCGGAATGCAGGAGAGCAGTAGGCGCTCCCGTACCGTATCGTGATATCCTGGTGGTTACACGTAGCGACGGGACCACAGCGTGTCAATAGATACTGGAGCAAAGTGGATGCCCCCTTTTGAGTGATAAAATTCTCAAATCCATTCTGTTGGAAACAGCATACCAAGTCTGAACCAGACTAAACTGTATGGATTTTGGCAGGTTTATTCATGGTGGCTAAATATTTTGTTTAGGATCTTGACATTCTTCTCTGCACTGGCCATATTGGTTTTGTTACTGGATCTGGATCGAGATGTCCTGCACAGGACGGAATGTTACGAGCGTCATACAGATTTCAGGTGACTCCCAAGGCAGGGAGATTGTATCTCTCAGCTTGAGTAAGTCCGCTGGGGCAGCGGATCAATTTGCCCTTATTGGTAGTTCTGCCAATACTGCCCGCAACCAATATCGTCATCGCTTCCATGACTGTAAGACTTCTTTCAGTGTCACGGTGGGCACGATCTTTGATCACACGCTCCTGCCACCTCAGAAGAGGTTTTCTGCGATCATGCTTCTGCCGAATGCTAAGAGCCTGTTTACGATTTATGGAGTAACAAGGCCAGGAAAGCCAAGGTCACAAATTGCAAGCCGGTATTGAGTTTTCGCTCACAGTCAACATGTTCGTCACTGCCAACAAGCTGTCTCGATGGTTAGGGAAAGCCACCGAGGCGCCTGCTCTGTCAGTGACATCTGCTATCGCATGAGGAAGTCCTTGTGTATCCACGGCAATGTGCCGTTTGATAATAGATACCTTCTTACCCGTGTCATAACCATCCTATATCTGCATAAATCATCACAGTAATGATGGAAACTGAGAGGGGAAAGATGATCCGGCGGCGTGAGCTCCCGAACGAGGGAGGGGAAAAGGACTATTGCTGTACACAAGCTCGCAAAGTATACATACGACATCTAATGGTAAGACCAGAGTTCCCCGCCAATAGTAGCATACATCCTGTATAAGGATGGTTAAGTGAGACTAAGAATATAGTCTGCCTCTTTGTTGTAACAAGCATAGATTTAAAAGTTAAAGTAGGATACATACCAAACATAAAAGCCATGAGTAAGATGTAAAACCCATAAAATTTGGATATGACTGTAGCGTATGTAATGAGATGCAGAGTTTCTCGAAATTGGAAGTCTCCAGATATCTGTGAGTATAGCGGTGTATATGATGGAAATATATCCAAAAAAGATATGGGATCACTAATTTCCCACAGCCATAAAAAGAATTTCTAACGTTGATAAAAGACCGACAACGCAAAGATAATCCCTGCAATACAGGGGTTGATAAGTGCTTTTACTGACTTCGCGCCAATTGGTGTCATGTATACAGTTGTACACGACCATAGCTGGAAGCCCAATGGCTAAGTGGGGTTTGACAAGTGCAGCAAGCACAAAAAGTGCTCCAAGTAGAAAATGTATGAGATTAACCGAATGAGTTAGTCTGTATTGTGTGGTGCTCAGGAGAGCGATATCTATCGGAAATATGGAAATGAAATCTATCATGAGAGGTCATATAAAGCCCATGTCCCAAGGTATATGGGATCAAATAGTTGTCAACTAGCAGGCGCAACCAGTCTGCTAAATGACTTCATAATAAACTAAAGTTACTGTGACTGTTACTGTGAGTCATGCAACATTCACTATGAAAAATGTAAAATTCGAGTAACTAGATAGTCTTCCTGTTGCCATATGGAATAGCGGAATTGATAGTATAGTGTTCAATTGCGTAGGAAGCGCATAAAGGCAGATTATCTCCAATCTATCCTGAGGGGTAAACCTGGGAAGCATCCATAGGTAGATGCACCATTGATCTGAACGATAGGAGGACGAATATCGTTTGAACAATCCAGATTTACGGATTGAATGTAAAAGGTGTCCAAAGCGAAAGCTTTAGCTATTTCACACGCATAGTGGTGTCGAGACATGACTTCTGAGCCTGCGCAATGAAGAATATACAGAAGCATAGATCTTTAATATAACTACCAGATGCAGTATCAGGTACAGGAGCGTACCCTTTCACAAGACGAAATACAGTAGCTTCGTCTCGCAAGTCAGCAGAAATCATCTTGCCACGCTGCACAACATACTATAGGTATGATCTATGATCAGCCTTGCAGAGATGTTCACTTAGTTTCTTTCCTATCATCCCCTCAGCTCCAATTTATAGATATTCACACTAATTGTCTCTCTTATTTGCCTGAGTTTATCCATCTGATCCCTATTTCTATTTCACAATATAATCATCTGGGATTCAATAGTGATGTTAAGAAACAAATAGTTTTCTGAGCAAGCCGCCTAATTCGAGTACATAATTGTCAGACCTCGCCAGATTTATAGATACATTTTATGAGCAGGGTTGGCTATTTTGTGTGGTAGTTCTTCATGGCCCGAAGGGGTGGAATGTAGCCTAACGGTTTTTGGGAAACATGTTGATTGTGGGCCTGGACGTAGCGTTTGCTGGTATCGGCCAGGTGCTCGGCAGAGTTGAAGCGGGCAGTGGCTAAGGCCATGGTGATGCGCCGGTCAAAGCGTTCGATCATGCCGTTAGTTTTGGGAATCCTGTGGGTAATCAGGCGATGTTCGAGGTATGTGTCGGCACAGACCTGGGTAGACCTGGGTGCCGGTCAGCTGGCGCTAGCCCGTGGTGCGGAAGCGGTCGGTAAACTCTATGCCGTTCTAAGTGGCGGTGGAACGGCGCCGTGTCGATCAGGCGTAGGAGAAAACCGCTCGCGGAGCGTGCTGACTTATGTTCCACGCACACCCAGCGGGTGGTGCGATCAATGGCGGTAAACAGGTTGCTATCAGTGTGCACAAATCCCGTTGGGGTTTTTCACCAGCGTCTTGGTGCCTTCCTCTTTGGAGAGCAAGGCCTTGGAGGTTAGAAAGGCCGCGGCGATGCAGACAGCAGTCCAAGCCCAAAGCGGACAACCTCATCGCGGGTCACCGCTAGCAGGTCATCCGGGGACAGCAGGAGGGCCTCACGCAACGCCACCACTACACTGAGGGTTGTGGTGGCGTTGCGGATGACGCCATTTCGCATCCGTGTGGTGGTTGAGGTTGTAGGCTCGCGCTAACTCTTGGTTTGGTGACTGACCGGAGCTAGGCCTATAATTCCGGACGAATTGCCGGCGTGGTTCGTGCGTTCTGGTGGAGTTGGGCGTTCATGAGGGATGACGACTTTACTCAGGGATCATGGTAAGCTGGCGAGCAGCTCAAACACTGCCGATACCGCTCCATCCGCTCCCTGACTGCCTTTGCCTTTCCCTCCGCTCCTTCCCTAGCATGTAACCGAGGATAGCTTCTTCCTTAGTATATAATCGCACGGGACCTGTCAAGGGCTGATGACTCCCGATCACCTCGACCACATCTCTGAGGCACAAGATCCTTGCCTTCGATAGCGACCTTGGACGGGTCCTCCGGCGAGACAATGGGAAGTACATGGCGGACCCTTAGCGCTTGGTTGGGTATATCGATGAATTCGCCTGCACCCGGGATGGGTGCATCGAGAAAGCTCAGTGGGGAGATCCAGAGCGCGATATTACTGGTGGTCGCGACCACATCGTGCAGGTTCACATCTGCCTCCTTAGATGCAATCCGGGTTCATATGCGCTGGCCAAGATTGAGACATTGGCGACGCTTGGCACCTCCATCGGGCGGGGATGGACGTTCAACCAGTTTAACACCGAGAGCTTGATCAATGACAGCTTATCCGGTGCTGGACGAGACCAGGCGCAGCATGGGCGGTGCTTTGGAGATGTTCGGGCTGCTGCCCATGGATTCCTGGCCCCGATGTACGATTACTCGTACCCGATTGCAACTCTCATAGCGATGGGGTGCTGCAAGTTCGATCGGGTAGAGGGACCGCAACCCTCATGTTCCCATGGAACTATCTGTACAGCTCCCCACATATTTCGTCTCAGATGCGAAGTGAAACCCCTTTCTACTCAATTCAGTCGTAAATACAAGTATGGGAGTAAAAGATCAAAAAAACAGGGTAAGATTGGCAGTTGGTAGTCGGCCTCGGTCTCCACTGTCTTCGGCATGTGGTTTCGATTATTATTAATCGGCCATGGACACCAACTTTCTCGAATTCGAACGCCCCATTGCCGAGCTCGTGGCCAAGCTCGAAGAGCTGCAGCGCGTCGGTGACGACAACGAACTCAATATTGAGGAGGAGATCGAACGGCTCGAACGCAAGAGCCAGGACCTCACGGAGTCTATCTTCGCTAAGTTGACATCCTGGCAGATCTCTCAGCTTTCTCGGCATCCCCAGCGTCCCTATCTGATGGACTACATCGAACGCATTTTCGATGATTTTCAAGAGCTGCATGGGGACCGGGCCTTCGCTGATGACCATGCCATCGTCGGTGGCCTCGGGTGCCTCGACGGGCGCTCGGTGATGATCATCGGCCATCAGAAAGGCCGTGACACCAAGAGCAAGCTCTACCGCAACTTCGGTATGCCGCAACCGGAGGGTTATCGTAAGGCCTTGCGGCTGATGACGATGGCGGAGCGCTTCCGCTTGCCCCTCCTCACCTTCATTGACACGCCTGGGGCTTACCCCGGAATCGGGGCGGAGGAGCGGGGACAGAGTGAGGCGATCGCCCGCAACCTGCAAGTTATGGCACATCTGCGTACCCCCATCTTGTGCACCGTCATCGGTGAGGGGGGCTCCGGCGGTGCCCTGGCTATCGGCGTCGGGGATCGGCTCCTGATGCTCCGGTACAGCACCTACTCGGTGATCTCACCGGAGGGCTGTGCTTCCATCCTCTGGAAGAACGCCGATAAGGCCCAGCTTGCCGCCGAGGCTATGGCCATTACCTCTGACAAGCTCAAGGAGCTGGGATTGATCGACGCCATCGTTCCCGAACCCCGAGGCGGTGCCCATCGGGATCCGGACACCGCGGCCGCAAACGTCAAGCAAACCCTGCTCAGCTATTTGGACGAGATCTGGGACCAGGATCTCGACCAGCTGCTTGCCAGACGCTACGAGCGGATGCTGGGGTACGGGCGATACAGCGAATAGGTTCCCCTTTACTTCCATGGCGGTCGGCGCCATGCCCGAGTTCCTACCAGAGCTTCTGTTGCCCCGTCTTACGGCCTTGCCCGCGGCACGGAAGAGTTGGGTTGCCTACAGCGGCGGCCTGGATTCTTCCGTGTTGCTTCACGCCTTGGTTACCATCCGTGACCAGCTCCCTTTCGCCCTTTATGCTCTGCATGTCGATCACGGTCTGCATCAGGACTCCCATAGCTGGGCTGCGCACTGCGTCCGCATCTGCGCCCGGCTCGGGGTGCCGCTCCAGATCTGGTGTCTAGATCTGGCCCCTGTTCGGGGTGAAAGCCTGGAGGCAGTGGCCCGTCAGGCGCGCTACGCGTCCATGGCAGAACGGCTGGGATCAGACGATCTATTGCTCGCGGCTCAGCATCGGGACGACCAAGCAGAGACCCTGCTACTGGCCTTGCTGCGCGGCAGCGGTCCCGCGGGCCTCGCAGCCATGCCTCCGGTGGCCCCCCTGGGGCGCGGTCGGTTGGTAAGGCCCCTGCTGGAGTTCGGTCGTGCCGCGCTCCTTGATTACGCCCGGAGCTGGAAGCTACAGTGGTTAGAAGACCCGAGCAACCGGGATTTGAGACATGACCGGAACTTTCTCCGCCACCGTGTACTGCCCCGGCTGACGGAACGCTGGCCTGCGTGTGCAACCAGTATCACAAGAAGCGCAGCCCATTGTGCAGAGGCCCAGGCGATCATCGACCCCCTCGCCCGCAATGCCTCGCTCGAGGTGGCAGGACAAAGGCCTGGTACCCTTTCGATCGAGCGCCTTCTAAACCTGACGTTGCCGTTACGTAAGGCAGTGCTTCGTCAATGGTTCCGTGGCCAGGGTCGAGTCCTGCCGAATGCCGGAAACCTCGACCGGATCCTCACCGAGGTTATGACTGCACGCGCGGATGCAAATCCCCTGGTCGCCTGGCCTGAATGCGAGGTACGCCGCTACCGGGATGACCTGTTCGCCATGGCGCCCCTACCTCCGGTACCCCCGCCAGCCCCGATCTGTTGGTGTCGGGGTATTCTCACACTCCCGGACGGACTTGGATGCCTGGGATTGCTCGCCGTTGACGGACGGAATCTAGACCCCCAGGATGTATTCGTGCACGGGTTGGAGGTTCGCTTCGGCGTAACTGGCCTTTTCTGTCGGTGGGAGCGGGAAAAACACCGTCGATCTCTCAAGAAGCTGTTGCAGGAACGAGGGGTGCCGCCCTGGATGCGCCCCTATATCCCCTTGATCTTTACGCAAAGCGATTTGGTCGCAGTGGGCAGTCTCTGGATCTGCTATCCGAAAGATATGATGTGGGAACAGGGATTTCAGATCGGGTGGAAATCTGATCTGTGGTAACCATTCAGCCCCTACCTTATCATTCCGGTAGGGATTGTCGGCATCCAAGTACCAGGGATGGCAAGACGGAGGAAAGAGCTTACTGCCGCCAGGGAATGGAGCCATCGCTTCGTAACTTGGTATATCGCCAATCAACGCTAGCCTGTCCGACATTGCGCCGCTGCGTCCAGGCAGTTGCCTCACGGCGGAGTATTTCCAGGTCAGAGATGCGCCGGTTTAGGCATTGCCTGGTGAACACGCTCAGTTCGGTTTCGGCGATGTCTAACCAACTGCCATCATCGTGGGTCACCGCTGGCAGGTCATCTAGGGACAGCAGGAGAATCTCACGCAACGCCACCACCACACTAAGGTTGTATGCCGTTGCGGGCGGTGCGAAGCATCTTCCGTCCTCCCACGTTGACGCCATTTCGCAACCGTGTGGTGGTTGAGGTTGTAGGCTCGCGCTAACTCCTGGTTGGTGACCGACTGGGGCTAGGCCTGTAATTCCAGACGAATGACAGGTGCCGACCTTGATTCAGGGGTCACGGCAAGTTGGCGAGCAGTTCGAACACTGCCGATCCGCTCCCTGGGTGCCTTCGCCTTTCCCTTTGAAAATCGCACCAACTAATGAAACTTCAATATTGTTGTAACTGTTGGCATAATCTCAGGGTTCGTTTGCGGTTTCCCCTTTATAGTTAAGAAATTCGATGAATCCATAACCACCCAACATAATGCATCGCTAATGCAAGGTTGTGGCTGGAACTTGTCACCTAATTAAAGATATATAACTTGCCCCCACTCCTCGCCAGCCCCTCCGAGGACTGGAAACTGCACTTAGAGCGCGTCGGCGATATGGGCTTCGATTGGATATTTGTCAACCCGATCCAACAACCGGACCACTCCGACAACCTCTGCTCTATCGCCGACTACTTTCAGGTCAATCGAGGCTTCTTGGATCCTAAACCCCATGAACCTCCAGAAGTCCAGATTAGGTATATAGCTGCCCAGGCCCGTGATCTGAATCACTGTGCGGTGGACTCCTTGCTATCTTTACTTGATTCAAGTACTATCGTGGTTGGTTGATCAGCCGTAAGAGGCAAATAGGCAAATAATATGTTTAAACACCTAACTGCTATTATTTGGAAAATAAAATGATAGATATGTGGCTCTCTGCCCTGAAGCAGATACGGCAGATCAAGGCGATACTGTAGGAGAAGCACAGGCAAATTTGGAAGGAGCGTTTGGAATTGCTCATCGAAAAGGATATATAACCCACGTGGAGGTTGCTGTTGGGTAAACTCAGCGGCCATATCTTGGATAGGATGTATGCGTAATCCTTCAGAAACATGAATTCAAAGAGTCTTAAGGAGAAAGGGAAGTCATATTATCATGCAAAAATCAGTCGCCGGGGGGCAATTACCGTTCCGGTTCCTGGTCATAATAAGTGACAAGAACAGGAAGCTTGATGTTCACTATCCGTCAACCTGGCGTGCAGCGCACAGAGTTTTAATAGAAAAAGAAAAGCCAGATGAGGAATTCAAGTGGATGCGATAAACCGCGCCGCGGCTATAAAGCATAGTGATCGCTGATACAAACTAATGAAAATCTATAACCTGTTCCCACTCCTCGCCGGCCCCTTCGTGGGCTGGAAGCCCCATCTAGAGCGCGCAGCTGCCATGGGCTTCGATTGGGTATTCGTCAACCCGATCCAGCAGCCGGGCCGTTCAGGCAGCCTCTACTCCATCGCCGACTACTTCAAGATCAACCAAGATCTCTTGGATCCCGAATCCGACAAATCCCCGGGGATCCAAGTCCAGCAGATGGTTGCCCAGGCTCGCGACCTGGGCCTGCACATGATGATCGACCTAGTTATCAATCATTGTGCGGTGGACTCCTTGCTCGTCAAGGAACACCCGGAGTGGTGTGTGCGCGAGGGCGACCGCGTAGTCAACCCCTACTGCCTGGAAGAGGACGGGACCAAGACTGTCTGGAGGGACCTAGCCCAGATAGATCACCGGCATTCTTCGGATGTGGAAGGACTAAGGCGCCATCTGGGCGATGTTATCCTCTATCTGGCGGAACTCGGCTTCACCGGCTTTCGCTGCGACGCTGCGTATCAGATCCCCAGGGACTTCTGGCATCGGATCATCGAAGATGCCCGGAGCCAGCACCCAGATCTGATGTTTGTAGCCGAGACCCTTGGGTGTTCACCGCATGAGACCAGGGAGACCGCTTCCGCCGGCTTCGACTATATTTTCAACAGTGCCAAGTGGTGGGATTTTTCGAGCCCCTGGCTCCTGGAACAATATGAGCTGACCCGCCAGATTGCTCCCTCCATTGGCTTCCCGGAGAGTCATGATACCGAGCGCTTGTTCAGCGAGTCTGGCAACAACGTGGAAGCCATCAAACAGCGTTATCTATTCGTCGCCCTGTTTTCGAGCGGCGTCATGATGCCGATCGGCTACGAGTACGGATTCCGCAATCGCCTGCACGTAGTCGATACCCGACCGGAGCACTGGGAGGAGTCGGCGGTGGATCTGACCGACTTCATCACCCGAGTCAACCGGATTAAAAGTGATCATTCCGTCTTCCAGGAGGAAGGCCCGATTCAGAAGCTCGATCACCCGAATTCCACCCTGTTCCTGTTCTGGAAGGCTTCCACCAGCGGCGATGGCGAGGCGCTGGTGGCGCTCAACAAAGACCCCTGGAACCGCCAGCACTTCCACTGCTACGACCTCTACCGGCACGTGCAGGCGGGGACTCCCCTACAAGATGTCTCTCCGGAATGGCCGGTGGAACACCTGCCAACACCCTTTAATTTCGAGCTGGGTCCAGGGAGGGGCGGGTGATGGTCTCTGGTGCGAACTGAACTCCCTGACCATGGGATAGCTCGAACCGCAACCGCAAAGGCAAAGGTAAGTAACCGTTCAGGCTCCCACTGGTTTTGCTATCCCCGGAACCGGATTCCAGTAAGGATTGCCGGAATGGCGGGATGGGGTCTGTCTAAACGACGACTCCCCCGATGAGTGATGTGGGCTGAAGGCGCTACCGTTGCGCCCACTACCTGGCTAAGGTATGGTTGCCATGTCCTTCAATTTTGATCTTCAGCAGATCCGGATCGGGGTTATAGGCCTCGGCTATGTTGGACTGCCGCTGGCCGTCGCGTTCGGCAAGCGTTATCCAACGCTGGGCTTCGACATGTATACGGGCCGCATCGCCGAGCTGCGGGCAGGCCAGGATAGCTCGCTCGAAGTGGAGCCGGCCGAGCTACGAGCCGCCGAGCGGTTAACCTACACCGACGAGGTCGGCGACCTAGCCGACTGTAACCTGTTTATCATAACGGTCCCGACCCCCATAAATGTGCATAAACAACCGGACCTGCGCTTTTTGAGATCGGCTAGCTCCACCATAGGGGCGCTGCTGAAGACGGGCGACGTCGTCATCTACGAGTCTACGGTCTACCCCGGCGCCACGGAGGAGATCTGCATTCCTATCCTGGAGCGGATATCTAAGCTCGCGTTCAACTTGGACTTCTTTGTCGGCTACAGCCCGGAGCGCATCAACCCTGGTGACAAAGAACACCGGTTGACCACGATCAAGAAGGTAACTTCTGGCTCTACCCCCGAGGTAGCCGACTTCGTCGACGCCCTATACCGCAGTATCATCCCCGCCGGCACCCACAAGGCCAGTAGTATCCAAGTCGCGGAGGCGGCCAAGGTCATCGAGAACACCCAGCGCGATGTCAACATCGCGCTTGTCAACGAGCTCGCCCTCATCTTCAACCACTTAGGGATTGATACCCAGGAAGTGCTCGAAGCGGCTGGTAGCAAGTGGAACTTCCTGCCCTTCCGACCGGGCCTGGTAGGCGGACACTGCATCGGCGTCGATCCCTACTATCTCACCTACAAGGCCCAGGCTGTCGGCTACCAACCGGAGATCATCCTAGCCGGCCGCTACCTGAACGACCGCATGGGTGCCTTTGTTGCCAGCCAGGTCATCAAGCTCATGGCCCAGCGCAACCTGGTAACGAAGGGTAGTCGGGTGCTGATACTCGGCTTGGCGTTCAAAGAAAATTGCCCAGATCTGCGTAATACCCGCGTGGTCGACATCCTTGGGGAGCTGGACGAGTACGGCATCGCCGCGGATGTCCACGACCCCTGGGTGAATCGCCGCACGGCCAAGGAGGACTACGGTATAACGCTGATCGAGGACCCGCAGCCGGGGAGCTACGATGCCATCATCCTAGCCGTGGCCCACCGCCAATTTAAGGATATGGGGATCAAACGGCTGCGGGCCCTAGGCCGCTCCGGCACTGTATTCTTCGACGTCAAGCATGTGTTCCCGGCTGACGTCGTGGATGGCAGATTGTAGGACGTAGCTCGCCTGAATATTTGGCGTTTTTCGGAGGGAAAAGATACTTGCCTGAAGGAAGGGAGAGTGTTTCAGCTTTGTTTTTTTAAAGTTCAAACCCTCATGTCTTTGAAGCAACAGAGTTACGACACCACCGAAGAAGGTCATACGTGTTTGATCTGGCAGCTTAGTGATGCTTGAATAGGCGCTCCTTTTCCCGCTGCCAGTCCCGCTCCTTTTCCGTTGCCCGTTTGTCGTGGAGTTTTTTGCCCTTGGCCAACCCAATTCCCAACTTGACCCGGCCGCGTTTCCAGTACATGGCAGTGGGGATTAGAGTATAGCCGGCACGTTCGGTCAGCCCGATCAGGCGGTTGAGCTCAGTGCGTTTGAGCAGCAATTTGCGGGTACGCGTAGGATCGGGTGTGACATGCGTCGAGGTAGCGGGCAGTGGCGAGACGTGGGCACCGAGCAGGAATGCCTCACTATGCAGAAGCTTGACATAGCTTTCTTTGAGCTGGACGCGGCCGGCGCGCAGGCTTTTGACCTCCCAGCCCCTGAGGGCGAGACCAGTCTCGTAGCGTTGCTCGATGTGATAATCGTGGTCCGCCTTCCTGTTGAGCGCGATGGTAGCGCTGCCATGCTTGGGCTGCTTCGTCTTTACCATCACTGAGAGTATAACCTAGATGCTCGGCTGTCCGCTCATCTCTCCACGACATTGAGGCAACCGGAGCGGGTTTCCTATACTCAACCTGATTTACCAACCGTATCGAAACTAAAGCTCTTTGATAGAAAAATTTTATATGTGCTCTCCCTACGGTATACTAGGTCTACCGCTGTCGGATTTCCTCTTGGTAGGAGCTTAGCAAAGATGCGCCCAACCCAAAACTAGATATCACCGCTATCCGGCAGGCTGCGGCGGAGGGCTTTCAGCGAAGGTTCCCAGATTTGGCTCTCCGGTTCGTGGGTGGCGACCGCTGCTGCAGGGGCGATATCGACTTGTTAGTTCAGCCCACGCAGGTTACCTGTGCCTCGAACCTCAAGCGCAAGCTCCGCCTTTGGGCTGGTTTGGAAGGGTCGCTGGGGGAGTACAAGACCGACATGCCTATAGAGACCGCAGGCGATAGCCGTCCCGTCGTTCGATTGGCGCGTGGAACCAGGGTAAGGTTATGAAAGGCTACCGCCGGAGATTGATCGCCCTCGGACAGATCCTGATCCTCTGTCGGGGACACGCTGAAGTACTGAGGGATGTTCTTTATGATCTCTCCCGGCGCGAATCGGATACCTAGATATTGATTTGGACTGGTTTGCATAGCCGGTTATGTACGTATGCAGGACGATATAGAGACGGGGCCGATCTCGGCCATACTAGTCATCTTGAGGCCGGTTGCGGGAAATACGGAAGATCTTTATGAGCAAGATCGGCCAGCGCTTCGGGTTGTAAGAACCTTTATGATCTTTGTGTCAAAGTGATTTTGATACAAGGACAGCTTGAGGAATGCAATTTTCGTCAACGGCACTGTCTGAATAGTCAAGGATTAGAGTTCCTTTAGCGAGCGCTACCCCGTGATTTTCTGAAATGGCAGAATGGTAGGTGGTATATAGCTACCTTTCGTCGCTGGAGTCAAAAACCCTCTGCAGGCATCATGAAGAATGTGGTCAGCGAGCTTCGTATCGACAGTGGACGAGGCGAGAAGGTAACCTTACATGATCGTTGATGCATATAAGCGTGAAGAATACATATACCGCAGAACAGAAAGATAATCGGTAGAGGTCGCCTGGCGAAACGAACTGCACACACTTGCAGTGACTCCCGCTCGTTTGCTTGATTGGAAATATTTCGAAACTAGCTCACAATTTGTGAGCTTGGCTTTACTTACCTGGCCTTGTTACTCTAAAGATCGTAAACAGGCTCTTAAGACCAACATTGACCAACATGTGGATATTCTGATATACATCCTCGGGTTTCCAGCAGCAGGGGCTGGGCGTTGCCGCAGCGGTTCACGAGCAAAAAGTGGGCGATACATACCATGAAGACTTGGCTGGTTTCGATTTCGGTTGCAACGGCGCTCATTTCCAGCGGTACCCAGGCGGCGGGCAAGGCTGAGAAAGGTGATGCCGCGGCGGGTGAGGCCAAAGCAGCGGCATGTCCCGCTTGTCATGGCCCGAATGGAAACGCCTTGGTTCCAATCTGGCCCAAGCTCGCTGGACAGCACGCCCGATATATTTACAAGCAGCTGATGGATTTCAAGAGCGGTGCGCGGGCAGACGCCCAGATGAGCCCCCAGGTAACCCCCCTCAGTGAACAGGACTTTTGGGATATCTCCGCCTACTATACCACCCAGCACCAAACGCCAGGAACCGCGGATCCGGCAGCAGCGGGGCTGGGTGAGCGTATCTATCGCGGCGGTAATCCAGCCACCGGGCTTGCTGCCTGCACCGGCTGTCACGGTCCCACTGGTGCCGGTCTGGGAGCGGCTAAGTTCCCACGCATTGCTGGACAGCACGCTCAGTATCTCGACTCGGCCCTCAAGGGCTTTCGCGCCGGGACCCGCACCAATGACCTGAATGGGATGATGAGGGATGTGGCTGGCCGTATGAGCGATGAGGAAATCGCCGCCGTCTCTCAGTTCATACAGGGCCTCACTGATTAGCCGATCGCTTGCTATGCAGCAGAGGGATTTCAGGTGTGGCATGGTTGTGCGATCCAAGTGATTCAACTGTTTTTGCCATCCACGGTACCTAAATCTATGGTACCCAATCCATGGTACTGGGGATTCCGGCTATCCCTGGCGGTATGATGCGGTGGGGCAAGCCGCTACCAGATTCTGCGCCTCTGGTGAACATCAGCCGACCAGCCCCCTATGCCTTCGGTCGTGGTTTGCGCCGACGATCGCATGATCAAGGAAAACTGCATGATTCCAAGATTGCAGTAAAGTGTCTGGTTGATGCGAGTTCGCTGCTCAGCTTGGGCTCGAAGAACTGTAATTTTACACCCAAATATAGAATGAGAGTTGGTGATTGTCGTATTTCATTCGGAATAGAGGGAGGAAGAATTCTCATTTATCGAGTAAAACACCGACAGAGGAACGTATCGAACGAGGTAATCTATGTAATTGCATCTGCAGGTTATAGAAAAAGAAGGGAGAAAGGAGTTTGTGTTACTTTCTTATAATTGAGTTTAAGACTCTGGAAGAAGCGATGCGCAGATTATGAATGTCTGTGGGATCTACAAGAGGTAGCGGAAGAATCGAAAGGCAAAGAAAGTATTCAACTGGAAAAGGATTCAGGTCTACTATGGATACTACTATCCAAACCTGGAATCAGCATGGAAAGCATGTGACAAGTGGTGAGACAATATAGAGTTTGATTAATCGGCATCAGGAGGAATGGAATATTTCTTTAAGTTCCTTTATAAGGAACTGACCATAGTTCGTTAGCCGAGACGTCAACAAGACGCTGGTTATAGCCGGCATTCGGCGGGCAACTGATTATTCTTGGTATCCTTGGAGTCTTGCCGATCCATATCAAAACAAACAGGATTAACAACCATGAATGAGATTGACCGTGACCAATATCTGATCAAGAAAGAGCCCTATTACCGGGCTTTGGGTAACGAAGTGGAGATGTATCAGGCAGCCTATGACGCACGTATGCCTGTCATGCTTAAGGGGCCAACCGGCTGCGGCAAGTCCCGCTTCGTCGAGTACATGGCCTGGAAGCTGCGAAAGCCGTTGATTACGATCGCCTGTAACGAGGATATGACGGCCTCCGATCTAGTGGGGCGCTTTCTCCTGGATATCAATGGCACCAAGTGGCAAGACGGACCCCTGACCGTAGCCGCCCGCATTGGTGCCGTCTGCTACTTGGATTAGGTGGTCGAGGCCCGCCAAGACACTACGGTGGTCATCCACCCCTTGACTGACCACCGCCGCAATCTGCCGTTGGAGAAGAAGGGGGAGCTAGTGACAGCCCACCCAGATTTTCAGCTCGTCATCTCCTATAACCCCGGTTACCAGAGCCTGATGAAAGACCTCAAGCAGTCCACTAAGCAGCGCTTCGGTGCCATGGATTTCGACTATCCGGAGGCCAAGATTGAGACCGAGATTGTCGTCCACGAGGGGAGTGTCGACGCCCGAACCGCCGATAAGCTGGTCCAGGTGGCGCAGCGCAGCCGTAACCTGAAAGGTCACGGCCTCGACGAGGGCATGTCTACCCGCCTGCTGGTCTATGCCGCCCAGCTTATCGGCAAGGGCATCGATGCCCAGTCCGCTTGTCGAATGGCTCTGGTACGCCCACTGACAGACGATCTGGATATGCGCGATACCCTTGATGCGGCCGTGAATACCTATTTTTAGCTGCCAGCCACTGGCTACCAGCGATGGGAGATTGATATAGCAGTAACTTTCTAAGCAGCTGACTAGGGCCTGTCTAGACGACCTACGTGAGAGCAAAGCGGTCCGGACGGAGGAGTGGTCTTGACGGCTACGGTGTCACCAGATCCAGCTCGCTGGAGTATGGGAACGAGCAGAATCAATAAATTAGTTCCTAGACAGTCTCTAACCTGATCAGCTGACGTTGGGATTGACGCTGTAGGTCCCCACGATGCTTGCCTGGGCTAGTATGTGGCCCCGGATGGCAGCAAGGGTCTGGTCGCGGTCGAAACGCCCTTCCACTGGACAGCGCGAGAGATCCAGGGCATACAGGGTGAAGTGATAGTGGTGGACGATGGAATCGTTCCAGGGTGGACAGGGGCCGTCGTAGCCGTAATAGTCGCCAGCCATTTGGCCATCGCCAGCGAACCAGTAGGTGTAGCTGTTGATGCCGTGCCGGGTACCGTCGGGCCCCTTTGGTCCCGGCTTGCCGCGGGGGGTTACCTGGGAGCAGAACTCGCCCGCGGCGATGCCGTTGCGGTCCGGCTTCAAATCCACCAGCACCCAGTGGGTGAAATCCACCCGCGGTAGATCCGCCGGCACTTGGCGTTCTTCCTGATTCACGTCATCGTCGCGGCTGGGCACGTCTGGGTCGTGACAGATGAGTACCAGGGATCGGGTACCGGCTGGGAGCCCGGACCAGGCTAGATGGGGATTGCGGTTCGCCCCCGGGCGGACATGGCTCTCCGCAGCGGGCACGCAGAAGGCGAACTTAGCCGGGATGGGTTGGCCATCGACAATGGAGTTAGAGCTGAGCTTCATGGCGTTTCTCCTGGCGTTGTGACTATATCTGCCACAGGTGAATCAGTGCCCTGAGATCAACATATTGAACCGCAAAGGCGCAAAGGGTGCAACTAGCAAGCTGGTGGCCAAAGGTGGACGAAGCCCGCTTCGGCGTGGAGCACAAGGGGATGACTGCAACAGGAGATATTTGCCGAAATCAAGGGGCTGTCCTAGCTAAGGACGTTTTTGTCTCGAATTCACCCATGTCTTTAATTGGTTAAGCAGTTCTCGGTGATCACCTCCATTGAACCGCCATTCGCACTCCTTTAGGAACAGGTGAAA
>Ga0056114_1000159_pt1 | contig 18866 bp, 23 predicted proteins | sample WorMetHERISLAND1_FD_77005 | JGI IMG/M metagenome (GOLD analysis project Ga0056114, IMG submission 77005) | Marine gutless worms symbiont microbial communities from Max Planck institute for Marine Microbiology, Germany - Olavius loisae HERON... ...
ATAGACAAGCGTCATGCAGAATGTGCGCGCTGGCCGGTCGGCGCGCTCGGCGGCCTCAAGGAAGGTGGAGCATTCTTTGGCGGTGAGATATTTGCGTTGCCCGGCAGCGTCGTAGAGTTGAAATGTAATCCGGCTGTAGCGTTTCAGGACCGGCTTGCGCTCACGCCGGTTGCGCCCGGTGATACGGCAGTCGCACTCGCGGATCGCCGTCGGAATATAGGTAATCTCGAAGCGCCCTACCTCGCGCGGATGGGCTGTGCCACCTAGAGTATCGAGCGCACGTGTGAAAAACGCCTGCACGAAAAAAGGCTGCAAGCGGCGCGCCTTGGCCTTCTCCATTTCCTCCTTGACTGCGAAGAGCCGCTCCGAACTCATCGTCTCCCGCACCAGAGCGTTACGGTTCAACAGAGATTTCAGATGATCGTGATCGAGGGCCTGATCGATCTTCCAGGTGAGACGCGCGCGGGTGTCGGGATGGTCCCCATAGCGGATTGCCTCCATCAGCAGGTTCTTGAGACTCGTCTCCTTGAAGGCCTCGCCCAGAATGTCGAAGACGCGCCCCTTGAGCGCGCTGCTCTCGACTTCGAGTTCATCAGCAGGCGGTGGTAGACATCACCCTCGCGGGTTTCCTTAGCCACGAGGTTCCACAGATGGCACACCCCAGTTTGCCCGATGCGGTGAATACGCCCGAAGCGCTGTTCCAAGCGGTTTGGGTTCCAAGGCAGGTCATAGTTGACCATCAGGTTCGTGTTCTGGAGGTTCACACCCTCCCCTGCGGCATCGGTCGCCACCAGCACGCGCACCTCGGGATCGGAGCGGAACAGAGCCCAGAGCCTGGAGACGAAGGCGCTCGGCGCGGTGGGTACCGCCATGAATATGGTAATGATGGCATCTGCATTGCCGAGCACGCCCGCAATCTTGTTGTGCAGTCGGTTTTTTCAGCTTCGACCCGGAATAATGGGCGGCGATCTTGTGGGCCTTGCCGAACACGGCCAGGTCCCAGCCTGGCGTGCAGAGTTGCTCCTGGAGCTCTTCATTGCGCGCAATCTGGTCGAGGCGCACGATCAGTCGTGGGAACTCATTGAAGGGATTACCGCTCGGTGAGGTCTGCTCCAGCGGTGCTGAGTAGATGTAAAATTCCAGCCCGAATTTCTCGCACAGCTCGTCGCGCCACTGCTCGACGAGATTGCTGGGGGCGACGATTACGATGCGGTGCGCATCGGCGCGCATGATCAGCTCGCGGATGTAGAGCCCAGCCATGATGGTCTTGCCCGCACCCGGATCGTCCGCCAGGACAAAGCGCAGTGGCTGGCGCGGCAACAGGGATTCGTAGACAGCTGCAATCTGATGAGGTAGCGGCTCGACGCTCGAGCTGTGCACAGCCATCATGGGATCGAAGAGAAAAGGCAAGGTCGATCCGCTTGGCCTCACAAGTGAGCTGAAAGTTTGCCCCGTCCCCATCGAAGGTGAACGGGTGCTCGGTAGTGGTGGTCTCAACCGACACTTCGTCTTCCTGCGAAAGCAAGCGTTCCTTGATCGCGCCCTCTGGGGTCCGGTAGATGAGCTGGAGCACTCCTGCACCGTGGGGCACAGTCGCCACGACCGACACGATCCGGCTGGTTTCAATGCCAGATAGGCTCTGGCCTACGGTGATCTCTTGGAGTTTCATATTACTGCTCTATTTTCTAAATTCTTACGGAGACTGGCAAGCAGGACCCTGAAGCTTTTTCTAGCCAGTCTCCTGCTCTTCACGCTGCCCCGCCTCCGCCGCCGAGGTCCGCATCACTGACGGGAATACGCTAAGACTGAAGAGCATAACCTAATAATTATGGGGGCTCGACGTCTCGGAAGGCAGGTAGCGGTGCACACAGGAGGAGGTTTCCGATGGCTACGGGGATTAGGCTGCGGCAGCCCAGTCCGAGTCCGCTGTGCAACTCCACACCAGAGGATAGGCAATCAGTGCCAGAAAGCTATTCACATCCGAGCCCAACAATTCACGTACAGTTGGCGATATATCTTATAGTTTCTCCTAGGTTACATACCCACCGGGTTGTGGATAACTTGCTATATCAAACACAAGAAGTTAAGACAAAAACACACACAAGTTAGACATTCTTAGACAGTCATTTTTGAACCTCTGAGAGGTATCACAACGGCAACACGCGTGGAAACTGGCAGAGGGCTCTGCTTAAGCATTAACCCACTACGGTCCAACTCAATCCTGGCTTCTTGGTAATGAGCAAGAACTTGGGATAGTGCAACATGAAACTTTTTCTTGAGATGACCCATCTGTCCATATTCCGATCCGAACTGACCTTTAGTAGCAGCTCATGTGATGGTTTGTAGATTTCCATACGGTATACGATGTAACCGTTGTGCAAGCCAAGTATAAATATCCACAGCCATTGCCGAGTGTGATAATGCCGCCAATGCACGCTCGCTAAGCGGTACAGCATGCTTCTGCAAACTGTCGAAGTAGCGTGGATTCAAGCAAATTGTTTGTACCCAAGCAGGTTTCTTGTCTCCCAACTGTGTTAACCAACGATCAAACGCCTCCACGAATTGGCTATTGACCTGCACCTCATGCTTATCGGTTTTCATAACCAGACGAATCATCGCAACGGAAAGGCGCATCAACCGATCTTTGAACACACATATTTGCGGACCATTCGGCCCCGACTTCCTACATTTAGTCGGGTCTTGAATCCGCCTGACAAACGCTGTCAGGCTACGTTTAATATTGATCTCAGGAGATCCGATCCTGAGCGCCTCGGCGTTCAAGTAAGCTAGGATCAAACGCGCCTTGGGGCCAAACGGTAGGCTTAACGGATCCACCGCTTGGTTTCCGGCTAACGAGCCATTACAGCTTCAATATGCAGCGCAACGTTACCTTGCTCCTGATTCCAAGCTCTCACATCATTGCCAGGATTGTGGTACGGCATGCAGGTTTGGCAAAGCACGGTATGCTGGTAATAAACCGTGTCCAATGAAATCTTATCCGATGATTCTAATTAGATAGAAACGCCTGTTCCAGTGCAGCAATCCTTTCCTAGACCTAACCGCTTAGGACCTTCAAACCTGTTGTAACCTTCTTCATGGGATTAATACCTGTTGTAACTCCTTTAGCGGAAGGAGAGTGCAGCAGTTCTTAGCTTCTGAGAAATAAGCCATGAGAGGCTTCCCGTGCTTCTAGGCGCTTCCCTGTACGCCTATGATTCCTTAGAATTAAGGGGATTAAGTATGCAAAGACAACCCTTGCCGTTAGGTTCTTCCTATCCCTAACGGCAAGGGTTGTCTTTGCAGGTAATTAGTCATCACAGGCAGTACGCTGGGAACAATTAGTCATGATGATTCGTAGCAGGCTATGGCTTAGAGGTCAAGCCCGTAACGACTAATTACCTACTTCTACTTGAAAACCCTTATTGATTCTGTTGATCTTCGGTTTAGGTTCAACTTTCTTTGAGCGGCTTTGGGTGGGTTAGTTGGATAGAGCCATGAATGGCTCTGATTAGGCTGCGAAGCGGGGCGGAGCTAGGGAGGGCGAGGGGTCGGTTTTTTCTATCCACTAGCTTTTCCACAGGTGAGAGATTCTTGGGAAGTCGCGTGGTATTTGGGGTTGTTGTACCATGACTTTGAGTTATCTACAGATTTTGTGGTGCTTAACTAATAGGTAGTACTACCGGAAACTATCGGTAAATTATCGGTTTGTTCTGCTAATCGTACGTAAAATGTTTTATGGTTATCCACAATGATGATTGATATGAGATATGTGGTGGTGGCGGTGAGACTAGAGGCATCCTAGGAGCTATAGAGAAGCCTTCTAAGGCCATTCTGAAGGTAACCCCTCCAAAATTCTCCCCTCCTCCCTAGCTCGAAAAGCCCTCAGAAGGACTTTGAGAGCCCCTCATCTGTCATCAAAACCCGTCCCTACTCTATGCGATCAGAAGCGCCGACGGCATGGGCACGGCGGTTGGAACCATGACTATGACCATGACGTGGGCGGCTGGCCGCAAAGTCTGAGGAAACTGAAGCGCTGGGCTTGAGCGGCGGGTCCTGCCGTGTTTTCAGCTTTCACTCAGTCGTCTTAGCTAGCTGTCTTGATGGATGTGGATCGATCGGGGGTAGGAAGAATGCTACTAGGCGTTATTAAGAAAAGACGAGCGATTTTTTGCGTTTACACAAATTCCTGATGACTATTAAACAGTTATGTCACCTTAATTTATTGTGTTAGGGCAGGCTTTCCAGCCTGCCGCGTTCTCTCTGGAGATCAATTCAGTCGGACTTTGCGGCCAGCCGCCCACGTCATGGTCATAGTCATGGTTCCAACCGCCGTGCCCGTGCCGTCGGCGCTTCTGATCATGTGGGAAGTGGTTGCGGAGAGGGGCCCCCACCCTAAACCGACTCCCTCTGATCCGACCTGGATCATACGCATGTGCTCGCTCCGTCAATCTGAAAGTGTTGGCGCCGAGGGAATGTCGCTGCTCGTCTCACTAAGGGAATTCCACATACCAAGCTTAAAAGTCCAGCAGAATTATTGATTTATTCATTCACATATAATGAAAAAATATTGATTCACACTTAACTCCACTATTATACGATATATAATATTGAACATCGGAAATGAGATGGTAAACGGACTTGTTAAATAATTCACAATGCAGAGGTGAACATAATGAGTAAGACTTACTATGTCATTGTTGACGAGAGGGAATGGAACACTGGCCCTTCATCCATCAGCGAGACATCCGTCAAGGAAAGCAAACCTGTGTGGGTGGAAGGTAAGTACTTCAGCCTGAGGGAAGCCTAGGCGTGTGTATGGAACCTGAAGGAAGGGGGAATGGGTAAGCCATATGGGTGGGACTAATTGGAAAAACGGCGCAGGGAGCGGGGGCGACGGATAAAAAAGGATTTATTCATGATGGGAATTAAGAAGAGTGAGCTTAAGAGATGCATGGGAAAATTAGAGGTGAAGATAGAAGGGAAATATAGGGAAGCGAAGGCTTGGAACGATGCGGTGAGATGGGAGAAGAAGGGGGATTTGAATTGGGATGGTATTTGCATTATGATAACTTTAGAAGATCGATCCGATCAGCACGTGAAGAGATTGGAATGTCCGTAGCTGAAGCGGTAGAGCATATTGGTATATCCAGTGGATACTTATCAGGATTAGAGGGAAGAAACCTGAACAGTCCTAGCTTACACGTTTTACACGGCATCATCGATGTTTTAGGAATAAACGAGGATGAAGTATATGCTGCTTTAAAGAGGTTCTCAGATGATATGACAGATAATGTGAAGAAGTGATCTGTGTATATCGCGATCACTAGAGGAAGACAATGGGATGTTTTAAATGATGGGTGATGTGGGTAGCTAAATGTCTTTGCACGGCCTTAGTAGGCCTCTCCGTGGATCAGAGGATTTCAAAGGAGGTATCCAGTGGACCAATTGGGAGATCAAATAGGAGAGATGGAGCAATAAACCACTGATTTGAATGATGGAGAACACTGCTGTTGCGGGGCTTGGTAGAACACCTCAGGGGGGGAACCTGACATCTGGCTGGAAGATTGCGAGCGCACGCGCTGCGAAGTCTGGACTCGTATCATGGGTTATCACCGTCCGGTATCCACTTTCAATGCCAGTAAACGCTTTGAACACCTGGAACGGAAATACTTCGTTGGGATATCAGCCACCCCATCTCCATATGCTTTGCTGCACGAGTTCTGGGCTACCCCAGTGCTGGCGCTGCCTTGCCTAGCTTCCTGGAGGCCGCTCGGAACCTGCGTAGAATTGAAGGGCCTTGGGGTGGGGATTCTTGGGTAGAGCCATGGATGGCTCTGATTAGGCCGCGTAAGCGGGGCGAAGCTAGGGAGGGCGAGGGGTCGGTTTTTTCTATCCACTAGCTTTTCCACAGGTGAGAGATTCTTGGGAAGTCGCGTGGTATTTGGGGTTGTTGTACCATGACTTTGAGTTATACACAGGTGAGAATATAGGAATAGTAAGAATAAAATAAGCATAAGAATAGCGATTTCTATGAGTTCAAAAATACGAATAAATACAATTATTTATATTCTTTCTAACCGTCGCTGTTGCGGGCCAAAACTACTACTTGCTGTCCTATTGTGGGTCATAGCACCTACTTTTTGGCCGAACTGTGAGCTATAGCACCTACATCTGTGAGCCATAGCACCTACTTTTTGGCCGAACTGTGAGCCATAGCACCTACTTAATTGACATAAAACGGCTTTGCAATTTTCTAGAATCACCGCAAAAACTAGAATTGTGAGCCATAGCACCTACTCTATGCGGGTCGTAGCACCTACCTGTACCGGACTTATCCACAGGATCGACGCTGCCCTGCCCTGCTCTGTTGCAACATAACACCTGCTTGCAAAGCCTGCATATGATCGTCACGGACTCGCTTATTAGCGGCCTTCTGCTCGCCTACAAAATTAGGATGCGGGCGCACTGTGTATTTCACGTCCACGATTTTGCGACCCTCTTTCTGCAACTCTGCATCATAGCTAATCAGTACGCTACGGCTTACCAGCTCGTCAAGAGCGGCTTGTACCTTGCGGCGGTTATCGTTGCTCCTGCTCTGCTGCAAAAGCCCGCTATCGCGCTCTAAATTCGAGTACATGAAATGATAGTCGTTCATAAAGCTAGCTTGTCGGAAGCGGTGTATAAACTGCTTGTAAAGCCAACGCGTTAGCTGCTCGTCGCAACTCATCAAGCGGTCATAATTGAACTGCCTGTATTCAAGCTGGTTGATCGCGTGGCTTATGAAAAGCGGCAGACGTGCAATGTGCTGTGCGTCTGTGTCGGATAGATACTCGTCACGGCTAACGGTCACAAAGTCTTGCAAAATCGAGCCTTTCCAGACCTCTTTGTCATCTTTGTAGAGGGTCAAAACACTGTTAGCCATGACCTCGATTGCGTGCTTGATCTGAGGCCGATTGCGTGTGCGGCCTCTGGTGTGCAATTCTCGCTGAATCATGGAAAGCGAAAAGCGCACCCATGTTTCAACGTTACTAGGATCATGCAGGCCATAACGTTGATTGGCCAAAATCTTTTTTAAGACTTCCTCTATAAGCTCCTCGGTTACACTAGGGAAAAAAGCCTTATAGCTTCCATCCTCCTGCTCAATTAGCGCGGGCTGTATCTTCACGGCGCATGGTATACCGTTATAGGTATAAGCCCATTTATACGGGTCTGCATGGCCTGTAGCGGTGCGTAATTTCTCCACCTGACGCGGTGTAAAGAAATATTTGGGTATGCCCTCCCACACCTCAACCGTGTTTGAAACCTCGCTTTCGTCGTTGGTGACAAACTGCGAAAATAGGTCATACTGCGGACTTTTGATAGGTAGTGCGATCGGTTGCTTCTCTGCCCTCTTCTTCGGTGGGGTCATCCTACAAGCCCCTTATATCGTTGCTTGAGGTCGTCGAATCCCTCTTTTTCGATCAGCGCTAAAATTGCTTCTTCAAGCGTTTGCGTATCGTGAAGCTCTAAACGGTCGGCCACTTCCTGAAACAGCAGTTTCATTCCCTCGCGGCATTTCCCGCCAAATTGTGTCGTGTACGGCGTACGCCTCCGACGGCGACGTGGTGTCGGCTCGCGGCTTACAAATCCACTCGCCGCGCTTGCTTCCATGATTTGCTGTTGTTGCTCTGCTGTCGGCGGCGGTCGATGCGCTGTCCCTGTCAGTTCTTCAAGGTCTATCTCATCGTCCAGACCTAAAGACACACGTTGCTGGTTAGACATTGGCTGCAACCTCCTTTCGCGGCTGCTTGGCCTTCATAACGTCCAAAAGGTGCTGTTTCATTTCCTCTGCATAGAGGCGCGCATTCTCTGCTGCCTTGTCTATGCTGGCCTGTGCGCCCTTGTTGTCGGCTTCAAGGTCATTAACTGCACCACCAAAGGAAAAAATCGAGCGGAAGGCTTCACGGTCGATCAGCGAGCACTTGCATATGTCCACTCCTGCCCCGTCAAACTCGGTGGCAAGAGCTTTGCCTGTCTTGGTGATAATCGCAGCGCTAAGGCGCGTAAACAGCACTGAAAAAGGTATATCGCGGCTCGCAACGCGAGCCCCGTATTTAATCGTCTTAATGGTTTTGGCTGCTTCCTTAGCATCATTCTGCGAAGGCTGACAAGGAATTATCACCAGATCAGCGCAGCTTACAGCGCCAATCACGGCACTACTGGCCACCCCTTCAAGATCGACCAGCACAAAAGGCGTTTGCTGCTGTGCCTGCTCGATCACGTCCAAAATGTTGCTTTCGTTTACGCTTTCAAATAGCCGGATATTCTCAGGCATAGCCCCCTGCTTCGCCCATGCTGCGCTGTGTTGGTTGGGGTCTGCGTCGATCAGTGATACACCTATATTTTTGGTGTGCCCCTGTTGGGCAAGCTCACAGGCAAGGACAACGCAAGCAGTTGTTTTGCCTGCACTGCCCTTGCTCGATGCGAAAACAATAACAGGCATCGGGAAGGCTCCTATCTGTTGGTTATATAGTTATCTGAATGATAACTATAACTCAAAGATAACTTGTGGTTATCCTTTTGTAAAGGTTAACTATTCAGTTATCCATAAGATAACCACTATGACCAAGCCGCAGCGGAGCAAGCCGGATAAAACGGCCTCTGAGAAGTTCACAGGCGCGTTCACGCTCTACTTGGCAGTAGCAATAGGCGTTCTTGTTGCCGATCGTCGCCGCCAGGGTTCTGGCGTTCGGAAAGGAGAAGCGTAGGGAGCCTCATTTAAGAGGAGGCAGGATCTGGAAGCCGAGGACATAGAAAAAATTCGGACTTATATATTTGACTCCACCCGCTTAAGTTTACCATTATCAATGGCGATGGGGAGTGTGACTCATGAGCTAATCAACGATTAGCACCTTCGAGATTTTTAAAATGTTTCCCGGCAATGAGTCGGCTCGAATTTATTTTGAGGGGCGGCGGTGGCCTGATGGCGTAGATTGCCCCCATTGTGGAGGTCCCCAAATCACCACCAGGAAAGGTACTCGGACCGGATATTACCGGTGCTGTAATTGTGATAAAGAGTTCACAGTCCGCACCAGAACGATTTTCGAACGGTCGTATGTACCCCTGCACAAGTGGATTTACGCGATATACCTTGTTGTCATGGCAAGAAAAGGTGTTTCTTCGATGCAGATGGCCAAGGAGATCGGTGTCACTCTGGTTTATGCTGGGCCGACTGCGAGAAGTGTGCGGAGACAATGTTATCAAGTTGAGCGGTATCATTGAGATTGACGAAGCCTATATTGGCGGGCTGGAGAAGAACAAACGCGCAAATAAACGTAAGAAGCAAGGTCGTAGCCCCACAGGGAAACAGGCAATATTGGGAATGCGGGAGCGCGGCGGTAAATCGATTGCCAAGCCAACCGCAGCCACGGACCGAGCTACTTTTCACGGTCATATCATCCGATATGTCGAGTTTAGCTCAACAATCTACACGGATGATTATAAGGGGTATGCTGGTTTGGCACATTACGATCATGGGCGTGTTCGTCACAGCCGAGGCGAATATGTACGTGAGGGCGATATTCATACAAACAAGCGACGAGCGTAGTGCAATGCCCCCCGCATAGGCGTAGGGGCGGGGGTTTGATCGGAGTCCAGCGCATGAGCGCCGGTGGAGATGAAATGCCAGGCCATGCGACACAGCATTAAATCATTGCGGGAATCCTAGTACCGCGCGGAGTGCACGCCGGAACGAATGCAGGACGCCGAAGGCAATAGCCGTCGCCCAATTTTTTTTACCCAATATCGGACGGACCCCATTTGATGTTCCGGTATAGTAAACGATTACCCATATGGGATATTTCCCGACTTTATACACATCGCCTTTGGTGGAAGGGACTTCCACCACCATGATCTCCATGGGTTCATCCTGCTCAATGGCATTATGGGCCGTACCCGGAGGTATCGTAACCAAGTCTCCTGCCCGGATATCGTAGACTGCCCCACCAAGATAGATTTGACCCTTTCCACTGAGAACGTAGTAATATTCGGTGGCTTTTTTGTGATAGTGCCATTCCGCATTATCCACCACAAGATGAACAAACCGGGCCGGGCTGTCTTCGGTCATTAGATGAATCGCACCGCAATGCCATCTTATCTGTTCGACTCTATCGATATTGATAATTTTCATATCCTCCATACCGGTGGGTTCTCCCATAATTTCAGGAATTTCAGGTTACGGATTGCCTGATCTACAGAATAGGGATTTGTCCCCTTGCCTCGGAAAAAATCTAATGCCCGCTGTAACGCTCGATATATGGTGTCATCCGCTATCATACCTATTTCTCTTTCTATCCTGCGTTTTCTCAAAATAACGACCTTGCCCAGGTTCCTCGCGGTGTCAGGGAGCGGTTCATAAAAACCAACAACGGCAACGTCCCGCGTTTCATCTTCCACGGACAAGATACGATATCGGGTACGGGCATCATCCTCCAGTATATATCCATGGGTATAGGGACCAGGATAATAATAACCGATATTCCCATCCATCGCCGTGTACAGAATTACCTGTGCACCATTTTCAGCGATATAACGTCTTTCCGAGACACCCTGCTTGGCAAGGACCACGGGGGAAGGCATGTTGGGTCTTTCGATATACATGTCGTCGTAGGACCGACAAGATGGGGATAAGGGTAGAAAACCACTGCCAAGTTTCAATACATTCGCGATCATGTGCGAACCTTCGTAACCGAAGGCATAGTGCTCCTCGTCTAAAAACCTCCCATTGAAAATATCACGCGTACGGTTTTTAGTCATTTCGGAAATGACTCGGGAAGGTGTCAGGTTCATTCGCTTAACCTGCTCTCTTACGACATTAGTCACTTCCGACTCGCAGTAATTCTCATTGACGGTGACTTTGCCGTGGAAATCTCGCAAAATATTTCCCAAGATTTCCACCTGTAACAGGGTGCAGACAGGTTTCTCAACCAGGATATTGGTACCTGGATTCTCTCGAATGATATCGCCGAGGACCTGCACATAGGTCGATGTAGAGCTACATACGTCCCAGAAATCCGGTTCGAGACGTGAGGCCTGACGATAATCCTGAAAAACAGAATAATCCAGATCCGCTATCTGTGATTGTTTTTCCTACGAGGGCTCAATAAAACCAATGGTCTTTACACTGAGGCGGTGGAATTTTTCTTCATGAACTTTGGCGATATGACTAAAACCGATACGGATGCAGGTCAGGCGTAATCATTTACTCCTCTCTGGATTATGCGGATAGGAAAGGTAATCATCAAGAGACGTAAACATAAGAATTCGGGATTTCCTAGTTTAAGGTCTTGATATTATGATCCTGATAACAAGTGTACCTGCGATCATATTGTGTAAACCTTTCTTACTTTTTGTCCAACCAACCATCATGTATCCGATAAAGATGATCAATGTGGAGATGATTTAGCGAAGTGTCGGCCTGTAGCTCTACTAAAAGAGATACAATGGTTTCCTTCTGACTGACGATGGATACACAATCGATGACCTATCAATGTCTGGCTGTTCTCTGGACATACCAAAACACAAGGACATTATTAGGTCTACTTTGGTTGGGTTTGGAGTAAAGAATGAGAATGGCGTACTATGCGTACATGCGACTAAAGATAACTTCTCATTGAAAAAGCATAATCTCATCCAGTCTATACTGGCGGTGAACGATATTTATTTCGCCGAGACATCAGGGACCCACACCTAGTGGAATCCGCAAATGTACAGTGTAGTTCCAATCCGTGTCAGGGCGCGTAACGCAGACTATGATCTGCGATATGTGCAAATTCGCAGCAAGAGACCTAAACGGGTCGGGACGAGGGGTTAATCCACGAGGGGGATTACGGCGAATATGATTTCTACGGCGTCAAAATCAGAAAGACAGCTCATGGGGCTTTCGCGACTCTTGAAAAGGCCATGGACTATATAAACGAGGTGTTTCCTCCAATGGAGATGGAACCAGACTGGACCGAATCGCCATACGTGCCTGTTAGACCTCTGCATGGAGAGAGAGGTCTAGTGTATGCGACCTACGTATGGGTTTCTGATAGTGCCTAGGGGAGCGTGAGAGGCTCATAGGAACCCCGTAGCATTGACCATCAGAGGTTCATGCGATGAACTGCGGTTTCTCAGGCGGCACGCGATGTAACCGTTGTGCGAGCCAGGCATAAATATCCAGAGCCATAGCCGAGTGCGAGCTCGAAGATGTTCCTGATAGAGGAGTTGTGCTGACAGGCTTCTACCCTCCGAACGGCCTCTCAGGGCTGCTTGGAGGTTCTCGTGGCCGCTCAGGCTTCCTTTCCTTGACAAGGAAATCGCACATTCCCTCGGGGATGTCTAGGCCGCGCCCAGAAAGGACCGAACCGATGCCTAAGAGTTCCTGAGAGCTCTTCTATGGGCTTCCCGGGCTTTACCCACGGTATGGGTATTTTATGGGTATTACCCTAAGGCCAAAACTTAAGTGCCGCTACGACGAGGCCGCCGACGGTCAAGGTGGTGGCGAACGACCACACCATGAAGCGGTCGATCCGCCGCGTCAATTCCTCGAAGCGCCGATCAACGGCCTCAAAGCGCCGATCCATTTGCTCCAGGATGCTCTTGATCAGTTCGCGCTGGTGCTTGAGCTCTTCCTCAATGCCGCACCATGCGCTCGAGCAGTTCGATCTCGTAGACCGCCGGTGGCTTTCCCAGGGACTGTTCGGCGAGCCACTCCCCAAGATCGCCTTGATGTACGCGATGTCTCCCGCGCCGAGGATCGTGACTGTCTCAGACATTAGGCGTTCCAACAGTGGGGACTTAATATGAAGACAACCTTTGCCGTTAGGTTCTTTCTATCAGAAAGAATCTGATCCGAGCATTATGAACCCACGTTCATATCCACCATCCGCGTAGCTACACATGAAATCCGAGTGTCGTGTAAATCAAGTCTCACGAGATGGTTCTGTTCCGCAGATTAGGGACTGCAAGGTATTTATCGTCAACAAATAAACTCCCGCAGCGCCTACGCTGCTTATTATTATGCACGCTCTTTCAGAACCTAACGAACTGGGATTACGTAGCTAGCAGGGTATTCTCTGTGCTTATCTGTAATTGCATCGGTAATCCCAAAATCTAAGAAAACTGCGCTTGCTAAAATTTTCGCGCCTATTGTACTTGGAATCACCCCATATGCTTTATTTCCATTTCTGGTTTTACACTTAAATCTTAAACCATCATCTGAACGTCTTACCATAGGAGTACCTGGAATATATGCTATTTCTGTATAGCGTTTATTTTCCAGTTCACATTCACCGTGGCTGCCATCACTAAACGATAATGATATTGGAACATATGCATCATTGGTTAATGATGCGCAACTATAAACAATAGGTAAAATTAGAATAATTAGATATTTAATTTTCATAATATACGTTTTCAACACAAGGTAGTTCACTTTATGGTGTGCGGCGCCGGTGTGTACGGTTTGGTGCGGCTAGGTTCTCCCTCGCGGGAGAAACAAACTCTTAGAAGCCATCGGTTTCCGTGGAATGTGGGAACGTGGCAAGGGTTTAAGGAATGTTTCGGTCGTACTTCCAAAAAGCAACACAACTCCTGTGCAGGATGAGTATGAGTTTCCGAAACCCCAACTCGAAACCCAGCCTTGTAGCAACACTTTCAATCCTGTTCCACGGGCTGCGATCACGCATCCCTAAGCCAATCTTAAACATCTTTATAGCTTCCCTGCAAGGGAAAGAACGAAAAAAGCTCCGGGGATCATAAAGTCGTGGCGACCAGTCTTGTAATAGAACAAGACGAACCTGACCCCACACTGCCGAGCCTACTGAGCTTCCGATAAACCCGATCGGTTACATATGCCCAACTTAAAATAGCAGGCTATCCGGTTATCCGGCTTTCCTGTCTTGGTACTCCTGCCACATGGCAATGAATAGATCGCTTGCAAGATTCCTGGAGCTGCTAACCGACCGCGAACTCTCCGAGTTGTACAGTTACCTCGAAGGCACAAGCGCTGCATCCATCATCGACCCGGAAAGCGCGAAGACAGCTATCTCCATCCGCACAACCGCAGCAACCCAAGCGCACGCGCTCCGGTTCGTCCCTGGCGGTACGGATACCTTCAACATAAGGCGCTGGGTAACCAACGATTCAGGCTCCGATTGGGTGTACCTCATGGCGAAACCCGATCAAATCTCCAGCGTCCGGTCGCTGCTTTCAGCCTGGCTAGAAATCTTCACCAACTCGCTCATGTCGTTGTCAGCACCGCGGACACGAAGGATCTGGCTCATCCCCGATGAGCTGCCAGGCCTGAACAAGATTCCGAGCCTCGATAACTTCCTGGCGCAAGCGAGGAAGTACGGCGGTTGCGGCGTAATCGCCTTCCAACAGCTCTCACAGCTGAGAGACCGCTACGGCAAAGACGGTGCTGCGGAATCGTTAGCCGGTTTGTGCGCCACCTGGGTGTGTATGCGGCAGAACGATCCGGACACCGCAAAATGGGTGGCGCAGTCCTTCGGTGAATCCGAAATCAACGAGGCTCAGCACGGCCTGAGCTATGGAGCCAGCGAGCTCCGAGACGGCGAGAGTCTTTCAAAACAGCGCAAGAAGCTCGAGACAATCCTGCCAGCTCAAATCAGCTCCCTGGACAACCTCGAAGGCTACGTGCGCCTGCCAGGAGAAATCCCCGTCGCTCACTTCAAGATGGAGCACATACCGACGCCAACGCGTGCAGAAGCATTCGTGCCACGCCAGTTGGAAACCATACAGAGTGGCTCAAAGGAGGGCGTGCCTCAGAACCAGATCCCTACCAAAGAAGACACCAGACCTCGCAAGGAAAACGCCACAGAAGATGTCGATGACATCGTCACGTTTGGAGATTTTGACGAGGCTTGATAAGGCTTGATCAATGCTCTCCATCTCACTGATAAAAGACTCAAAAACCGCTCTATCATACTATGAGAAGGATAACTATTACACTGCGAAGGGCGACGATCCAAACGTCCAGGGCCAGTGGTACGGCAAGACAGCCGATGCGCTTGGACTCTCAGGTTCCGTCGATAAGGAGCAGTTCAAAGACCTCATGGATGGCAAGCTTCCGGACGGGACGGCACTTGGGCGGTGGCGAAACGGTGCACGCGAGCACACACCAGGCTGGGATCTGACCTTCAGCGCACCGAAGTCCGTCTCTCTGATGTACGAACTCGCTGGAGATCAACGCGTTCTTGAAGCCCATCAAACAGCAATAAAAGCAGCCGTTGGGTGGCTGGAAGACAACGCAACATCCATTCACAAAAAAGGATTTCTCGAACGCAAAACTGAGGAGACAGGGAACCTCGCCGTGGCGCTGTTCGATCACGACACCAACAGGAATCAGGATCCTCAGCTGCACACGCATGCAGTGATGCTCAACGTCACACAATGCGACGACGGACGCTTTCTCTCACTCTACTCCAAGCCAGTCTTTCAGCAGAAGATGACCGGCGGAAATGTCTACCGGGCCACACTCGCGCAGGAACTACAAAAAGCCGGATATCAGACCGAGCAGACCCATACCGATAGCCGGTTCGAAATTTCCGGCATCGAAACCAAAGTCATCGATGCCTTCTCCACACGCCGTCAAGACATCGAAGCCGATATGAAGGACCGTGGGACCGAAGGACCGGAGGCTGCGGAAGAATCCGCGCTGCGCACGCGGAGCCGGAAAGAAAACCTCGATCGCTCCGATCTTGCTGCTGCCTGGAAAGCACGTGCCAACGAGATCGGCTTCGATGCCGGAAAACATGTCGCGCTCGCGTCTGATCGCGCACCGCTAGCTGGACACGATACGCAACGCGACGCATTGAACGCCGCGATCTCACGCCTCAGCGAACGGGAAGCGGTCTTCACGCACGCCAAATTAGTCGGACAAGTTCTTGCCGATGGAATGGGAAAACTCGGCATCAAAGATGCTGAACGCCTGATCCGGGATGAGCAAAAAAGCGGTGGACTTTATGCATCGCAGCTCAGCGAACAAAAGGCCTGGACAACGAAGGAAGCCGACAAACAGGAACGACGGATCAACCAAACTATGAACGCGGGACAGGACGCAGTCGAGTCACTCATGTCATTAAAGAAACTCGATCTGGAACTCAAGGACACGACGCTAGGAGACGGGCAGAAAAATGCGATCAAGATGATGCTCAGCGGCAAGGATCAATTCGTTGGCGTGCTCGGGCGTCCCGGAACCGGGAAAACGTTCATGCTCAACAAAGCACGTGAGCTCTACGAACGCCATGGCTACACAATGGTCGGGATGGCCAGCAACGCCGGAGCCGCAGGGCAGCTCTCGGAATCAGCAGGCCTTGAGGCCAAGACACTCGCTCGTCACCTGATCGATGCCGGTAAAGAAATCTACCGCCGGAAGAACGAGCTGACGGCGGCACAACGGCTCGAAGAACGAGACGAGATGCGGCAAGTTTGGGTTGTCGACGAGGCCAGTCAGGTGAATAACCGGGACTTGTCACGCCTTGCTTCAATGTCAAGAATGCTCGGGGCCCGCGTCGTTTTTGTCGGCGATCCGCAACAGCTTGGAGCAATCGAAGCTGGCAAGCCATTCACGCGGATGTTGGACACCGGACTACGCCACACCGAGCTGGACGATATCCGCAGGCAGAGCAAATCCGAGCATATCTCCGCAATCCGATCAGTGATCGCCGGAGACGTCTCTGGTGCAATGCAAACACTCTCGGATCAAACACGCGAGATCGCAGACTCATCCGACAGACTCAAGGCCATTGTCGATACCTGGACCAAACTAGAGGACCGCGACAATGCAATGGTCATTACCTCCAGACAAGCCACCAAAAATGTGCTGAACGATCAAATGCGCGAAGTCCTGAGAAAGGAAGGAAAGCTTGCTGGCGAGCGCCAAACCGGGCAGTTCACCACGGTCTTCAATAGCCGCGCTAATCTAAAGCTATCCTCGACCTATAACGTCGGCGATACAGTCCGCTTTAACCAAGATGCAAAAAGCATCGGGGTCAAAAACGGCGAGTACTTGAACGTTGTCGGCACAGACGAAAAACCAATACCGTGCACCTTCAGAGCGGGGACAAGTCCATCGACTGGAATCCAAGAAAAGTCGGCACCGGACTCAAACAATCCGCACAGCTATTTAGAGCCAGCGAGTCTTCGGTCGCCGAAGGCGAGACTATCATCTGGTTACGTAACAACTCTGAGCTCGGGTTACGCAACGGACAACGGCTTACAGTGACCGGACGCGATGAAAACTGGATGACCATCCAAACCGAGGACGGACGATCCGCCAAGCTAGACCTCGCACGTCCAGATCACAGGCATTGGGAACACGGATACGCCTCGACCATCTACAAATCACAGGGAAAAACAGGCCAGGACATCCTGGTGCATGCGTCAACCGAAGACAAGGAACTTCTCTCGCAGAAGGCATTCCTGGTCGTGATTAGCCGACAAAAAGAAAACATCGAGCTCTTCACCGATAACCGTGAAAAGCTGGAACGCAACATTAAGGAGAATCTCGGCGACAAGACCTCAGCGATCGGAGGTCAATCCGACCGCCGTTGGTTCGACATCACGAAAGACCTCATGAAATCAGCCGAAGACTGGATGAATTCACTGGACGAAAAGGACCACGCAGAAAATCAAGATATCGAACGCGGGTATGAGTATGACCGATAAAGACAAGAGGCAGATTAAGCCATGACTCTAAGCCGACACATCTTCCTAATACTTACGATTTCAGCGACCCCATGGTTGGGGGGCTGCGGGTTATTCCAGGAAAAACCAGCGGTTCACACCGAGCAGGCAACCGCACTCGTGAATCAGTACACACAGGCTGTCATCACCGCAGATGTTGCCGACCGCCTAGGTATGGTCGATGGTGAAATGAGACAGCTAATGACCGCAAACATTGGGCACTTGGTCAAGCAGATAGAAGAACTAGCCGGAAAGAATCTGAAGGTCTGCACCGATCTTTTCAGATGCCCCGGACGCGCACTTATCATCAGGTTCGTAGAAGACAATCCCAAACCGTATTTAGACCTACCCGTCCTAATGGGATCGCGCCTGGAAGGATACCTAGTCATCGCCGATGCCGAGTCGGGTATATGGCTAGCGAGCCACCGGATCAGGCGTGCACGCACTTACGAAGGAGTGTTCACGCAGATTCGCGACGTGCTTGGCACATCCCTTCTACCAAACCACATGCAATCCAATGTGCCAGGTATCCAAGCAATCGCTCCAGAACTGATGGAACACTTGCTCACTCAACCAACAAACCACTCTTCAATGCCAGAGTCATGGACTACATACCAACTACACCACCAAGCGGGAATCTCAGCAGAAATTTAGCCGATAAGCAACGCTTCATCATCCTCTTTACCATCTTCATACCGACCATGATCGGGGCTGCATGTCTTACCGGTTTCCTTGGCAAGTATGACAAGCATTCGCTTGTTCCTTATCTCCTCGGTTTCCAACCGTGCCAGACAAATGCTGAGCTGAGCCAACACACAGACCAGGCTGTCGAAGATGCAGATCCAATAATTCAAGAAAGAGGAACGCCATGAGACTTTACATCGCTGAAAAAAGAGCTCGCCACCGCCTTAGCAGAGGCACTCGGAAATCCTACCTCGACAAGCGGCCCCGCATACCTGGTCGGTGATGACCGGATCATCTGGCTACGGGGACATTTACTCAGGCTTACGGACCCGCTGCTGAAATTTCTCGTCTATATGCCTATACGTGTATACATCTATACGGAGAACACCCTAAACACGAGATAGTGAACAATGACCAATTCCTTGCAAGCGGTACTTGACCGCCACAAACAA
>Ga0056114_1000160_pt1 | contig 18851 bp, 12 predicted proteins | sample WorMetHERISLAND1_FD_77005 | JGI IMG/M metagenome (GOLD analysis project Ga0056114, IMG submission 77005) | Marine gutless worms symbiont microbial communities from Max Planck institute for Marine Microbiology, Germany - Olavius loisae HERON... ...
AGTATTTCTGCACGTTCGGCGACGTGTACTTCCTGCATCATGTGCATCTCGACAAACCGTGCAACCCTGGGACAAAAGTTCTGCCCGATACCCGTATTCGCACCAGCCTTCGGCAGCCTGAAAATGTACGCATCACCTTTGGTAACGCAGGCATTAATACCCCACTTCACGAGCACTGTTCGGCTGGATACCATCGGTTTCAAGGAGACCTTTATTGCGTAGACCTGCAAACCAAATGTCTTGGTTGATTACTTCCTTCGGTGGCTGGCCGATCTGGTGATCAGGGAAATTTACAGAGACCATTCCTGGAACAAGGGCCAAAATTCCCTAAATAACTACACCGCATGGGTAGGAGACCGGGACCAGAGGTGGGATGAGTATTCCCACGTCGGCACCAGGAATGTGGATAGTCCGCCCGGTAACTTGCAGTATCTCATCAGGAAATCCAGCCGCTCTGCTCAATCCTTAACCGACTTCCTGCGCACTCGTATCATTGATGGGTGGTGCGCTCCTATGCCTTTTGATATAGGTACCTATTCATCAAGAATGAGACCCGGCCGACCTGGATTCGGTACTCGGAACCAAGCGGTTGAGCAGCCTATTAGATATGGGATCACGCACCGTGTTGCAAGACAACTTCATTTTGAATACCTAGTTTTAGATGGGTATCCGAGTTTGCCATGAAAAATGAGAATCCCCCCGACGAACTGCTGTCTACAGGACAACGACCCAGAGAGAAATTCGATGCATCCAGGACCATGATCGCCAACGAGGCACGCCGGCGTGGTATCGGGGTCGAAGTCATCGACGCTGAGGGGGGCTATTTCGCATTCGATTTCAACGGCCGTCGAATCATTTCTTGCGGGTCGCTGAGTGAGCTGACGACCGCGATTGCCATGCGTCGTTGTGACGACAAGGCGGCCACGAGGCGCCTGTTGGGTCGCGCTGGTCTTCATGTACCCGATCAGTGTTGGTTCGACACCTTGGACAAGGCCGAGGCATTCCTTAACAAGCACCACCGCATCGTCGTTAAGCCGGCCCGTGGTGAGGGGGGAGCCGGTATCAGTGTCGATGTCCGCAAGCCGGAAGAGTTGGTCTCAGCAATCGAATTTGCGCACTGGGTTTGTGAGACCGTGCTCCTAGAGGAATTCTGCATTGGCGAGGATCTACGCATTGTGGTCATTGGTTTCGAGGTGGTTGCCGCGGCGATCCGCCGCCCGGCCCAGGTCATCGGTACTGGCCGCGACAATATCGCTAAATTGATCCGGATCCAGAGTAACCGCCGCCGCGCAGCTACTGACGGTCAATCCGCGATCCCGCTGGACAAGGAAACCGAGCGCTGCGTCCGGATGGGCGGCTACGGCATGGACGATATGTTGCCCGAAGACGAGGTGTTGGTGGTGCGTAAAACCGCCAACGTGTGCACCGGCGGCACCATTCACGATGTCACCCCCGAGCTGCACCCGGCACTGGCGGAGGTGGCACTCACGGCGGCACGGGCCATTGATATTCCAGTGATTGGGCTGGACCTTCTGGTCCCGGATGTCGCCAGCTCCGAGTATGTCATCATCGAAGCAAACGAGCAGCCCGGCCTTGCCAATCATGAGCCTCAGCCGACTGCGGAGCGCTTTATTGATCTGTTGTTTCCCCAGACCGCCGATCCGAAGACCTCCGCTGGAAACCGGAGCTGACCGACACCCGCTATTTACTGGTTGTATCGCATGCTGCTGATGGACTAGGTTGTGTTGACATCCAGACTGGAAACGCTTCTGAATCGTCAAGTTAGCCTTTCCATACTTCGAAACGCCTCCTGGATCAGCTGGTTAAACCGACTGGAATTATCGTATTAAGCTTTCGCTTTCGGATCTTGCAATTGAATCAGTTGCTCATCGGTAAAGTGCTATGAATTCTTTCGTAAGTATCTGGTCGGCCGATGCAAATGTTACACGCCTTCCTCCAAACAGGCTTGTTTCAGGCCCAACTCCTGCGCACTCGGAAGCAGGAGAATCAACCAGGGCTAACATGAATGCTGCCTTAAGATTCTTCATTTACACCTCCCTTTTCTATCACTTCGTTCATCGCTCGCACAGTTAGAGACCGCCGTATGGGCGTGTGGTATATCTCGAAGCAGTATGAGGTAAAGACTCCTATTGCCCCGAGTCTTTGTTTAAGGCATGAACGATTCCCGTAACCATACGCAACATCGCAAACCCTAGTACAGCAGTACCAAAATACCAATAACACTAGTTGATTTCTGCCGTTGAAAATTTTTAGCCGCAAATCAACGCAAATCGACCGCAATCGATTCATTATCATCAAGGGTTCTCGATCCAGTTGCATCCATTTGCGGCTAAACCTTCCGTCTACGGATTGAGCCGTAGGTCAGGCAAACCAATCCACATGATTCGCAGTTTGAGTGTGCTGTGGTCGTGTTAGTCCGTGTGACGGGCGGTTGCGGCCTCAACCGGTAAGAGCCGCAAACACCGCCGGCAATCGCTCCGGTAGCCGTTCTACGTGATCCACGATGGAGTAGTTGTTCTCTCCGAAGATCCGGGCCACATAGCAATCAGCGTTGGGATCCAGGGTCAGACAATAGGTGTAAATCCCCTGCCTGGCGAGGTCTTCTACCGCCTTCTTGGTATCGTGGCGCAGGTACTGGGGATCACGCTCGTCGATGTCGGCGGGCTCGCCGTCGGTGATGAGCAACACCAGCCGCTTCTGTGCCGGTTGCTGGGTCAGGTGCCAACCGGCATGTCGCAGGGCCGCACCCATGCGAGTGGAGAGGCCACCCTGCATGCCAGCCATGCGGGATTTGACTTCGCTGTCATAGGGTTGATTGAAGTCCTTGAAGCGGTAGTACTGGACGTCGTGGCGGCCATCGGAGGCGAAACCATGGACGGCAAAATTGTCGCCAATGGCGTCGATAGCCCAGGCCAACAGGCCGGTGGATTCTCGGGTAAGATCCAGAATCGAGGGGGCCCTGTCATACTCCTGCTCGCCTTCCTGCACGCCGATCTTCTCATTGGTAGATTCGGAAAGATCCATGAGCACCAGGATGGACAGGTCGCGGATGTGGCGATCAATACGGATATTGATGCGCGGGTCTGGCATGACGCCGCGCCGGATGTCGATCATGGCCCGCACCGCGGCGTTGAGATCCAGCTCCTCGCCCTCCTCATAGCCGCGCCGGCGCATAATGCCTTGGGGCTGCAGGGCATCGATCAGGTGGCGGATGCGGCTGGCGATGGGCTTGTACTTGGAGAGGTTTTCATCCATGCGGTCGGGGTCGTCCTTACCTTGGCGGCGTTCGATGACCGTGGCCCAGTCGGGGCGGAAGAGCTGGACATGATAGTCCCATTCCTGATAGTGATAGGGATCGGAGACCGGCTCCCTGCCCCACATCTGGTTGTAGCTGATGCCCTCATCCTCGTAGGGAAAGAATTCGGTGGCGCAAATCCAGATCTCTTGGGCGTCGTCACCGGCCAGCTCGCAATCCACCTCGTTGGCTATCTCCACCGCAGAGACATACTTACGTACCTGCTGCTGGTGCTCGGGCAGATAGTCCAGCCCTGCTTCTAGAAACAGGTTCTCGGTGAACGCCCAGAGATAGCGGTTGTCGTCCCGGTAGGGGATGGGCCAAGTCTCCATGATCCGCAGATTGGGGAGGGCAACCTGCTGGATGACCTTGTTGTAGAAGGTAACCCCTGCGTCCCAACTGAGTTGGTTGTCATCGGCGCGCACTTCAAGTTGGCGGCGAAAATCGGAGGCCGTGTCGTTGATTAGGAGTTCTTCGTCCTGGTAGTAGGGATCAAGCAGGGCGGTGGCCAGACGCATCATCCTATCCATCATAGGATGCAGCTCGACAAATTCTTCGTCCGGGGTCATGGGAGCCGTGAAGAAGCTGAGCCACAGCTTGCGCAGCCCGGGGAAATCACAAATCGCCAGATATTCGATCCGGGCATCCTCAAACAGCTCGATGAGCTTCATCTGGGCGGGACTTAGCTGCTCAGCGCTGAGGGGCTGGCGGGTATAAACCATGTGGGCCGCGCAGTGGGCTGCGCTCGCCCGGTAAGCCTCCAGCCCCGAGATGCCGCGGAAGGAGTCGAAGGCATCCGGCAGATGGATCTGGAAGTTCTCGATGAAGGGTCTGAGGCCCTGGCGGGTCTCATAGTCGCCGGAGGTAGGACGCATGAAAAAGGCACGGGCCCAGAGGGCACGTAGATAGAAGTTGAGCTTACGCTGGTTATCGACGAACAGGGTCCCGCGGCGCCCCTTCTGGAGCACTGCCCGGGACGACTCTGTCTTGAGGCCGAAATAGGCCATCTGCCCGTCCAGGTCCCGCTGATGGGCTTGGGCACCCCACAAAGACCAGCGGCGCAATCCCCCCAGGGTGGGCTTGGAGAGCAGCTCGTCCATGTTCTCCATCATGGGACGCAACCCCCGTGGGGCCTTGCCGGCGAGCTGATGGAGCAGCTTGAGGTAACTCCGCATCACATTGGCATCGCCGAGTCGAGCCGCAGCCAAGGGCATGGTAGCCATCATCAGGGTGACCACAGTCCCCGAGGTGTGGGAGGCGAGTTTCATCAGGGCACTAACGACATCGGGAATGACGTCCTCTCCCAACTCCTTGGCTACACCGGGCATCTCCTGAACATAGGTGAGGATCAGATCCTCCCCCTTGTTCAGGGTGCTCATAGCCTTGATACCCGTGAGGTAGTGATCAAGCCCCTGGGGAGACATGACCCGAGCCGCCTCATGATAGCTCGACTCAAGCGCATGGCGGTGCTCGTGCCCCGGCTCGGGGTTGAGATCGGTGACGTATGCGGAAAAATCGATAGTCATAGCTTGGCTGCTCCCCGGCAGGACGCTGGTATACTGAACTACTACATAGATTGTTGTGTCAAGTCCCGCCAGATTATAGACATATTTTTGAACAAGTTTGGCTGTTTTTGTAGCAGTTCTTCATAGCTTGAAGGAGTGGAATGTAGCCTAACGCCTTTTGGGGAATGTGTTGATTGTAGACCTGGACGTAGCGTTTGCTAGTATCGGCCAAGTGCTCAGCGGAGTCGAAGCGGGCGGTAACCGAGACCGCGGCGACGCACCCATTGATAGCGTTCGATCATGCCGTTAGCTCGGGGAGTCCTGGGCATAATCAGGCGATGTTCGAGGTGTGTATCAACCCAAACCTGGGTGCTGGTCGGCTAGCGCTAGCCCGAGGTGCGGAAGCGGTTGGTAAACTCTTTGCCGTTATCGGTGAAGACCTAAGCAACGGTGAACAGCACCGTGTCGATTAGGTACTGGAGGAAAAGTTCGCTTCGCCTGGTGACCTCCACTGTGGCCCCCAGTACGTTCTGTACAGCATGGCAGATGGATGTCCCGTATAACCGCCATCAAACCAGCACGTTCGTCACTACCGACAAGCTGTTTCGATGGTTAGAGAAAGCCACTGAGGCACCTGCACTGTCGTCGACATCCGCTATCGCATGGGGAAGCCCTTGCGCATCCACGGCAATGTGTCGTTTAATGCCAGGTACCTGCTTACCCACGTCATAACCCTTCTGTTCTGTAGTATCTGTATTCTTCATGCTTTGTGCATAAACGATCACGAAGGCTGTCTTCACAGCCCCAACCACTGTCAATACGGACCTCGCCAACTACATTTTCTCAATAATGCTTGCTCAAGCTAGCATAGCTCACCATCAGAGAGGTTGATGAAAGTGGCTATACACCACCTGCCACTTCTGGAAATCACCTCGAATAAAGCTTGGATGGACTCGAACTGCCCTTGGCTTATACCACTTGGATAGGAATCTCTCATCGCTTTTCCTTTACAGGCACCTTGGAACATAGGTATGTTCACTGATCAATGGACTCTGATCCATTGATTATTCAGATGTACCGTTTCTGAAAACGGCACTTTCCAAGCTGCTCTTGTGTCAAAATGTTTTTAACATAAAGAGCGTAAACAGATTCTAAGATGCCTAACTTCAAACTGAATGGCTGTGTAGATTGACAGTTCCTTGATATTAAGATAGCACGAAGCAATATGCCAAGCAACTGGCGATTTACACAGTCCAATCTCGATTTAATTTGTTAAGCTTTTATGAAACGAATGTCTTCGTCAACATATGCAAACTCTATGCTTTATTATGAGAAGTTCTGATGCTCTCTTGTAAAAAACTAGAAAAATAACAGCAGCAAAGGAACAGACGCCGCCGCCCTTCGAGCAGACCGACGCCACACAGAGGTCCCGTACGCCAGTGCCGACGCGGGGCGTGTCAGTCCAGATCGTGGCGAAAATCAATGGAAATCCGGTCTCCTGCCCGCGGGCGAAACTTGCCGTCTGCGAAGGCTTGGTGATCTGGATGCTCCCGGTAGGAATCAATCACCGCCGGGTGGGCGAAGCGCACTAGCCAGCAGTGGCGGTAGGAGTCTTCCTCCCGGATGCTCGTCCCAGTGATCACCTGACGGACGCCCGGTACGGCACCGAGGATCCGGCGGCCCTCCGCCATCATGGCAGCCGTCTCCTCAGGGCTGGAGCCGCTCAGATTGTAGACTATTAGATGTTCACCCTCCCGCCAGGGACGGCAGGTCGCTATTACCTCCTCCGCCCGACCGACACCCCCCCAGCGCGAGATACAGCGCTCCACCTCAGCACGGATAGTGCCCTGAACACCCTGGACTAGATCGGTGTAGGAACGATTTTCTGCCTTTTGCGCGTTCTTGCGGATGGCCGATCCTGCGTCGTCTGCGAGGGCCGTGTGGTAATTGATCTTGGCCACTCCGTTCGTTACTAGGCTCCGGAGCTGTTGGTCGTTCAGGTCCATGCTGCCGTGGATCACCAGGGGGATGCCGAGGCGTTCGAAGCCTAGCCTTGGTTCCCCGCGTACGCGTCCGTGGACGGTGCCGATGGAAACCGCCAGGAAGTCCACCCCGGTCTCCTCCACGTAGTACTGGGCCTTCTCCGGGGATATACGGATCACCTCGCCGGGGTGACGCTCAGCGTCTTCCCCCTCCACACCAGCTACGCATCCGAGCTTCCCTTCCACTGGAATGCCGCAGGCGTTGGCCATCTCCACCACGGCGCGGGTTCGGGCGATGTTCTCCTCCAAGGGTTCGGTGGAGGCATCCACCATGATTCCGTTGAATCCTTGTCGGATACCGCGGACGGCGGCCTCCAGAGAGCTGCCGTGGTCCAGATGAATCGCGATCGGGATGCTCGCCCGCTCGGCGGCGACACGCACCGCCGGCATAAGGAGCTCGGGATCAAAACCGGCGTGGCGGGACTCCGCCAGACTGAGGATCACCGGGGAGCGCTGATTCTCCGCGCCGGTGACGACGGCCTGCAGGAAATCCAAACTGACCAGATTGAAGGCCCCCACCGCATAGCCGTTAGCACAGGCGTGGCGGAGCATGTCTCCCATATCCACCAACATTTCGTCGCTCCCCCGCTCAATCTTTCCCAGCCTGTACCGCCGGCGAATCAGAATATAGGTATTGATTGCGGCACCGAGGGGTATCACGCATATCCGGATCGTCCGTCAGCAGGCATACCAGGACCCTCCAACAGACAAACTGGACCTTGCTGCCCTTGCCAATCAGCTGGGCAGCATCAGCAGACGGGTGGACATACCCTCGTCAAAACCACGGCCCTTGAGGTAGTGCAGCTACACTGCACTACCTTTCATCTTGCTCCCACGCTCCGGAATTACGAATTTCCAGAGCGGTAGGGACGGAGGAACATAATTCCCCTAAATCAAGCATAATATCTTACTAAAATCCCACTTAATGTAAAATCTAGAGTGAAATATGGTGGTTTCATCTCACCTCAATATCAGGAAAAGTGAATTTTTTCACAGTCTCTCCAGCGTGGTAGCAAGTCTTGACGCTCCAGCGTCACCAAGCCTAGCTGCTGGAGCGGTCAAATGGTGTTTTCATGATGGAGCGTGGAAACAAGAAAAATCAGTAAGTTAATTCTTAGACAACCTCTTAGTCTCCTTTAGTATTATAATGCTCTTTTAACGCTCCATCTGCAAGATCAGCTAAAAAATCTGAAGGTTCGGCAAACAGAGAATCCTACTTTTCTCCGCCAATAACTCACCCAGGTAACTATCTCGCAAGCATATTCTGCTGCAAGTCTGGAAGTTTAGATGCTTTGCACCGCCCGCAATGGCTCCATACAACCCTCAGTGTGGTGGAGGCGATGCGTGAGACTTTCCTGCTATCCCTAGATGACCTACTAGCGGTGATCCACGATGGAGAGTATCCCGCTTGGGTTTAGACTGCTGTCTGCGCCGCCATGGTATTTCTAACCTCACGCTTTCCAAAAAGGAAGGTGCCAAGATGCCGGTGAAGAGCTTCAACGGGCTTTGTGCGTATTGATGTGAAGTACCTGCCTCAGATATCGGACCACGACCGACGCAGCGACCTGGGTACCGCCGTTGATCGAGCCACCCGCTGGATGTGCGTAGAACATAAGTCAGCACGGTCCGCGAGCGGCTCCCTCCTGCGCCTGACCGACACGGCACCGTTCCATCATCGTTCAGGTCCCTACCCGACGAATCGCTCAACCAAATTCTACTACTTGACCTCCCGTAATAATGATCCTCATAAATTTTATGCCAGACCCCGTCTCAACTACACTTAAAAGCGAGGTCTGCAGCGGGCCGGCAGCACGAGGGTAATGCTAGGGGGTGTTCTCACTTAGGGGAAGTACTATAATTTTACTCGATATACTAGGGTATGCTAGCATTTAAACTGGTGGGTTTAAGGCCTGACATCAATCAGGTTAGCCTCAGGTTAGCCATTCCGCTCATTCTCAGGATTGTATGTAGAATCATAGCAATAGCCACAAATATTAACAGGACCTAAGATTGCTCATGGCATCCAGCGGATATAGTAGCCGACTTCCAGCCGGTTCAGGAGTCTTCCTTGTTCTTGGACGGCACCTGCTGAGCACTCCGCTCCCGCTTGCGGTTGGCTTTGCGTTGTCGTCGGCGTACCAGGGTGACAACAGGGCCGGAGATCGCGTAACCCACAAAACCGGCGAACAGGACCATCGGCGGATGTACCAACACCGCTGCGTAGCCGAGCATCACCACGACCGCGAAGATAAAGGGGACTCGTCCGTGCAAATCGATCTCCCTGAAGCTGTGAAACCGAAAGTTGCTCACCATGAGCAGACCTGTGCAGGTAGCAATGAGCGCGACCAGCCAGCTTACCTCCGAACCGTCGATACTGTGGTCCGCTCCGACCCAAACCCCAGCAGCGATGATTGCCGCCCCCGAGGGGCTCGGTAGCCCTTGAAAGTATCGCCTATCTGCACTGCCAAGCTGGGTATTATAGCGGGCAAGGCGCAAGGCAGCGGCAGTGGTATAGATAAAAGCGGCCAACCAGCCTACCTTGCCGAGCCCGCTCAAGGCCCACTCGTAGGCCACCAGAGCCGGGGCGACGCCGAAGGCCACCATATCGGAGAGGCTGTCGTACTCCGCTCCGAAATCACTTTGGGTATTGGTCAAGCGGGCGACCCGTCCATCGAGCCCGTCCAGCACCATGCCGGCGAAGATCGCCAGCGCAGCGGCCTCGAAGCGTCCCTGCATAGCTACGAGCACCGCGTAAAAACCGGAAAACAGGGCTGCGGTCGTGAACAGATTGGGCAGGAGATAGATGCCACATCGGGTGTCGGGTCTGGGTTTCTGCTCGTCCATTGCACGTGCGGTATGGCAAAGAGCTTGCTGGGGGCACAGTATACCCAAGTTGCCGGCCCTCGGTTACCGGTCGTTGACTTCCGGCAAGATAGTTTTTACCGCAGAATCGTTTTGAGCCGCTAGGGTGTTGAATAACGCTTTCCTTTTCGATTTTCTCATAGCCCGAATATGACTAAGCAAAACGGAACAGCATTATGAAGATCCTGATAACCGGCAGCGCCGGCTTCATCGGTTCCGCACTCTCGCTACGACTCCTGGCGCGTGGCGACGAAGTCATTGGGATAGACAACCTCAATGACTACTACGACGTGGGGTTGAAGCAGGCCAGGCTCGCACGCACCCTCGACTATGACCGCTACCGGGACCTACGCATTGACATCCACGACCGGGCTGCCGTCACCCAGGCTTTCGCCCGACACCAACCCCAGCGGGTCGTCAACCTCGCCGCTCGGGCCGGGGTCCGTTACTCCCTCGAAAACCCCATGTCCTACGTGGACACCAACCTGACTGGTTTCGCCAACATCCTGGAGGGATGTCGCCACCAGGGGGTTGAGCACTTGGTGTACGCATCAAGTAGCTCGGTCTACGGTGCTAATAACGACCTGCCTTCTTCGGTCCGCCATAATGTAGACCATCCCCTCAGCCTGTATGCTGCCACCAAAAAGGCCAACGAGCTGATGGCCCACACCTACAGCCACCTGTATCAATTGCCCACCACCGGCCTGCGCTTCTTCACCGTCTACGGTCCCTGGGGCCGGCCGGACATGGCCCTATTCAAGTTCACCCGCGCCATCCTCGCGGGCGAGCCGATCCCCGTCTTCAACTATGGGAAGCACCGCCGGGATTTCACCTACATCGACGACATCGTGGAAGGTGTGATCCAGGTCTTAGACCGAATCTTGGAACCCAATCCTGCCCGGACTGGAGAACACCCGAATGCAGCCACCAGCCTAGCACCCTACCGACTCTACAACATCGGCAACCAGCAGCCAGTAAAACTCATGGACTACATCGAAGTGCTTGAACGCTGCCTCGGGACAACGGCGGAGAAAAGGCTGCTGCCCCTGCAGCCGGGGGATGTGCCCGATACCTACGCAGACGTCACCGAGCTGATCCTGGACACTGGCTATCGACCGAACACCCCCGTCGCGGTCGGCGTGTCCCGTTTCGTCGACTGGTATCGTTCGTATTACAGGGACGGGGAGTAGACCCGAGGATCATGACCGCAGAGGACCTTTGCACCTTTGCGGTTCAAACGATTCCGTCACTGCTGGCCCACTGGGACATCCATCACTACCTGCCCAAGATATAGGACAGATTCAACTCGACGCCGCTGAACGGCGGAATATGCACACAGCTCTCTCCCAAGACCGTTGCGACGACTCGGTAACTGCCGCCATCGATAATCTAGGATTGCTTCTCCGATCGAAATGACAACCAGCAAGATCAGATGGAATAGTTCGCTCGTGAATATATCCAAGTTCCGTGCGCTACATGGTCTCAACCGGGACATCCAGCAATCTTTGATTGAACCAGCTGCGCGATCTCTGGACTCCAGGCTCCGCAGCATTGGAGGATAATACACTCGCCTTGGGCAAGACAAAATCCGCCATCAAGAAAGGGCTCACTGTAGCGGACAAGGCTTTCCACTCCGAGAATCCAGCAATACCTTTTTGTGCCCACCCGGCTATTTGTTTGAGTCGCGTGTTTCTAATCTGCGGCTAGACGGATATAAAACCAACCGTTTATGGATCTACGGCTGCATCCCTTCTACAAGAAATTGCTCATGCTTGCCATCGTGATCGGGCCGATTGTCTGGTTGGTCTTTACCGAGGACGGACAACGCCGGACGGATTTGGCGATGTTATATCTGTTCGGTAAGGGTGAGCTCAATCTGGTTATCGAGAAATTGCATTCTGGCATGACGGAGGCTCGGTTTCAGGGGCTGTTTCCAGATCTGGCGCTGGTCTGTGATGCAGGAGCCAACCCCTTCGGGGATCAGCTCTGTAGCGCCGAGCTTGGGGCCTTCAACACCATACCCGCCCGCGCCTTCACCCTGTTTCTACAGGGCAAGGGGCTGAGAGCGGCCAAGCTTACTTATCGCCGCGCCTACCATGAGACCTTGCGGCAGCAGCTCACTAATCGCTTGGGGAAGCCGGATCGGCAATCCCTGCCGGGTCCCGTCGGCATCGAGGGTCCCCTCACATGGGCAGTGGATGATGGTCTCCTGCTCTTATCCCATCAAAAGCCGGAATCGGATCAGGAAGCGGCGTTGATTTGGTTGTCTGAATCGGCTATGCAGCGACGCCTCCGAGCTGGCGATGAGTATGCAGGCGATTGCTTGATCGTCGGGGAGAAACCCTGCAACTCGTTGGGTCGGTTAGGCAAAGCCACAGGATGTGGTGAGTCGGCGTAGGATCAAGAAGCGCGAACCGCATCAATGGACGCCCGGCCAATGGTGAACTGTATCTTCTGGATGGCTCGTGCCTAATACTTTCCATCGGGAATTCTTTTGGCTCATGGGGCGAACTGTGTGACACCACAAACCCAAGGTAACCGCTTGGAGATTATGCGCCCATTCATGGTCCGCACGATCAGACAACGGGTGTAATGAGTACCCTGTCACAGGGTTGTCGTAAATGCATTGTAGATTCAACCACAAACCGCCTGGTGCCCGGGCACTTCCAGGAGGTCAAGGAACGTCGCGAGCATCAGACCGACAAGATCCTGACCGCCGTCAAGGAGCGCCTGGTCAAGGAGATCAATTACTGGTCCGATCACTACATCAGATTGAGTGAGGACGTTGCCGCCGGCAAGCAGCCCAAGGTTCAACTGGAAATGGCGAGGCGCCGGGTTGAGGAGTTGACCGCCCGGCTGGAGCAACGCAAGAAGGAGCTCAACGGGCAGCGCAACGTGGTCTCAGCCATGCCTGTCGTTATCGGCGGCGCCCTGGTTATCCCACAAGGTCTCCTTGCCCAGCGCAAAGGCGAGCCGACATTCAGTGCCGACGCAGATGCCCGTGCACATATCGAGCAGACCGCCATGCAAGCGGTAATGAAGGCTGAGCAGGCACTCGGTCACGAGGTCTTCGACGTGTCCGCCGAGAAATGTGGCTGGGACATCACGGCCCGCCCGCCGATGCAGGACGGCAAGATACCAGCGGACTGCCACATCGAGGTCAAGGGCCGCGCCAAGGGGGCGGATACCGTCACGGTCAGTCGAAACGAGATCCTGTATGGGTTGAACCAGTCGGACAAGTTTATCCTCGCCGTTGTGCTGGTAGACGGCAATGAGGTATTGACCAAGCGCGGCAAGCAGCCATGCCAAAAGCAGAACCGGCTGTTGTTCCTGGCACCGGATGCGGACTCCCTGGAACAACGGCTGGAAGATCAAGTGCGGGTCTACCTGGCTTTTATAGGCGTCCAGCGTCACCGATGTGGAGGCGATGCGCCTCAATCTGGACCTGATACAAACGACACTTTCCGTTGGCTGATGTCACCCGTCCAGGAGGTACGTAGAGGCCGCTTGGAACCAAAGATCGTGTGGGATGCCGTGCAGGTTTCGCCCGCGGCGTAGAGCCTTGCACACGAGATCGAGAACAAGCTGCACGAGAACGAGTGGTTGGTCACCGAGTGGAATCCAATCCATCTCGCCAATATCCTCAACACCTGGTATTTCAAGGAAAACACCACCGAGGACTTCTTCGGCTTCGCTGGCGGAAAGCTCCTTGGATTTGCCTTTGGGCGCTCAAGCAGTCCGGTTGTAGACGAAGCCGCGTTGTTGATCGAACGCGAAACAGCAGGCTCCTATAAAAAACCCGAGCCGAAAGACACTAATCCACCGGACAAGCCGGTCTTCCGCATGAAGAAAGAGACCGAACAGTACATCGACACCCATCCCCAACCAATGGATGCCATCGCCACACCCCAGCAACGGAAAGACGGCCTTTGGGAGTTGATCTGCAAAGATGGCTGCGTGCCGCCCGCTGCTCGTCCACACGGGAAAACAAAGACCCGGTTCTACGGCGCAACGAGTCTCGATCCAGTTAAGGCGAAGATGGACTTCGCCCAAATTGTGGATGGGGTCGTGCAGAACTTCACGGCCAAGCCCAACACCGAGGTCACGATCTCCATCGAAATCTAGGCAGAGGATACGGGTGGCTTCGACGAAAACATGCAACGCGCGGTGCGGGGAAACTGCAATGTGCTCAAATTTACGTCTGCGGAGTTCGAGGAGGACTGACGGAGGGGAAACACCTGGTGCAGTGCCGCGGGGCCTTCGCGATTCGCGGCGTAACATTGCGGAAAAGGGGAAATTGCTGGACAAGATTACACAGGAACTACACAAAAGAAAAAGGAGCATACCTGCATCTAAGTGTAACCCTATGTATTTAATGGTGCCCAGGGACAGAATCGAACTGCCGACACGGGGATTTTCAGTCCCCTGCTCTACCGACTGAGCTACCTGGGCTGAGGGTGACTGCCCTTGACGGTGCGTCTGAGCAACCGCAAAGGGATGACTCTCAATTTGAACAGGAATGACAACAAGACGTCAAGCAGGAACTACCAGGATATCGCCTCAAAGCGGCAATTTCACCTCTCGATTGTAGAAAGGTTAGTGGATCTGCTCGTGCAACAGCCGTAAGATATGCGCTGCAGTAACGGAAGATGCAGGCTGGCCAACCTGATCACGCACGATGACGCGCGTTTGAGCACCACCACCCACCAGCTTCACTCGGTACTGGGCGGCTCCTTTTTTCTCATCGCGACGCCAGAACGCGAGCTTCGAACCCCAACCCTTCTTCTTTCTACCCTGGGTGGGGTCATCGTATCGGATATAGTAGATCCCTCGCATACGGTCCCAGTCCTCCACCGCGAAACCGACTCGAGCCAAGGCCACCCCGGTCAGACGCCAGGCACGTCGGTACTCATCGGAAATGATCAACAGGCTCTCCTCCCCACCAGGGCCCTTGACAAGTTGTGATTTCGGGGTCTTGGCAGCCTGCAGCCTAGCTGCGGCCAGCCCGCTTTCCGGTTGTTTGGCGGCACCAAGGTAGACCATAAGCCGACGCAGCATCGTTGCCTCCTTGCCAGGATCCGCAGGAGCTGGTTCCCAGACGGAATATGCTGCACCGCCTGTCACACCGCTGCGGAGGTGTTCCTCCATGGCCCGGTGGGTCAGGTATAGATCGGTCGTCCCGACACGTAGACCTAGTTCGATACGGACGCGATACTGATCGCGTACGGAGGTTGAATAGAGCCCATCCACCACCTTGCGCAGTAGCTTGGTAACGAAATCCCGACGGATCTCGGCCCGATTCTCCAACCAATCAGTCTTCATGATGCCGGTAGACGGATCCTGCTCCACCAGGAGAATGCCCTGAGAACGCCAGAAGCCGACTATCTTCGGCCATACCTGTTGGGGTGACCCCTCGATTTCGAGCCAACGATTATTCCCCTCGCGGCGCAGTTTGATGTCTTCTACCTCCGGCAGGACTTGGACGCTGCCTGCAGTCCAGCGCCGTGCCGACTGCCTGCCTACATACTCGGAGTAGGTAGCAGTCCCCCCCAACGGCGGAACGTCCATAGCATCGTCAAAGCCGCTGGCGGTCAGGTCTGGCGGAATCTCCAAATTCTCTGCCGCCTCGCGTTGCTTCTTGTATTGGAGGCGCTGATCGGGTAGGTAGTCGCCCACATTTGATACACTACTGCATGCCGATAGTAGTAGCACACCCGTCATGGCAGCCACGAGGACCGTAGCATTTTGCATAGCATGAGTCATTGGTGCTTAGGACTACAAAGTCACTCCCCCTCCCGCCGCCAATCGGGACCGGGACTGCTTCCTAACTGTGCCTCGTATACATCGTTGGCATAATGCGACTTATGCGTCGTTACGTCAAACATGACGAGACTTTTGAGATACTCGTCATTCCTTTGCAAGTGATATGTAGCATGTCGCCATAATCGGCTTCCCAAAATAGGCGAAAGGCAGAAAAACAAATGCTAAACGGCGTCCTTGCACATTATCGTTATGGGGTCTGAGAAAATCTCCAGGCTGCATTTGCCTGAATCTCATGAATACGAGATCCCCTAATGGCAATCCTGTGACCGCACTCGAGCAAGCCCCGAATGCTAGCACTCTGTAGAAACCCTAACAGGTAAACACGTTAGGGCTGAGACGGAAGCTAAGGGGGGCAGGGCTAGTCAGTGGTCTAAATGTTACCAGCGGCTGTCTTTAATCAGCCATACCAAACGCCAGCCGAGACCAGATCCCCAGCGCTTCTCCCATCGGTTGCTATAGAGACAGTAGACCCGCTCAGTAGGTCGCTTCTTGGCCCAAAAACTGAGCAAGACGCGTGACTTTGTCCCGCTTCCAGAAAATCGCTAATGCGCAACATATGTACTGTGTGACTTTCAATCCACCTGATAACCATCAGGCTTGGAAGTCCCCAGATGCTATCGTCTCTCCAGCCACCCAAGTGGGCAATGCCACCAAGCATCGTTACCTTTCCTGAGAATGCGGCCTGTACTGCTTCCTGAGAAATATCAAGAACGATCTCTATCGCCAATCGCCTAAATGACACCTGCCTGCTGCATGGCGGTCCGCACGGTCGATTGTGCGTCTTCCGCCAGCCAGGTCAGCGGCAATCTGATCCCCCGTGACGACAGCCCCATCTCAGCTACCGCCCATTTCACGGGTATTGGGCTGGACTGCACGAACAGGCTGCGGTGCAAGGGATCAAGGCGGGCGTTGATCGCTAGCGCCTCGTCGCGCCGGCCAGACAGCGCCATAGCACACATCTGCTGCATAAGCCGGGGGGCAACATTGGCGGTTACCGATATATCTCCATGACCACCTTGCAGGATGAATTCGCAGGCACTCGCATCATCACCACTCAACAGATTGAAATCCTCCGTGCACAGCGATTTTAAGCGGACAAGTCGAGCCAGTTCTCCGGTTGCCTCTTTGAGGCCTATAACATTCGGGATCCGGGACAAACGCGCCGCGGTCTCGGGTAGCAGATCACAGGCTGTCCGGCCCGGCACATTGTATAGGATTTGTGGAATCTCCACAGCCTCTGCGATGGCCTTGAAATGCAGATACAGCCCCTCCTGGGTCGGCTTGTTGTAATAGGGCGTGACCAACAAGGCCGCTGCCGCTCCGGCCTGCTTTGCGCAGTTGGTCAGTGTGATGGCTTCGGTGGTGGAATTAGCGCCGGTACCCGCAATTACTGGGACACGACCCGCGGCGAACTCCACGGTGCTGTGAATAAGCGCACAATGCTCCCGCTCATCCAGGGTCGCGGATTCCCCCGTAGTCCCGGCGGCAACGATTGCCGAGGTACCACCCTCCACGTGGAAATCGACCAGCCGATGCAGGGAGTCCTCGTCGATCCGCTCATCTTCACGCATAGGCGTGATTAGGGCAACGATACTACCGCGAAACATAATAACGCAACTCCAGGATGTAGAAATTAGGGTGTATTATCTTGCCGTGACTCGGGTAACACAACCCGATACTCGCAGGGCGAGCGCGTGTAAATCTTCTGGAAACATGGCCTTAGTGGATCGACTTTGTCTACTTCCAGTTACCGATCACCAGCTACTAGTCGCCAGCAACGGTTTCCGCGTCTCATCCTTGTCCCATCCTGGGTTTAAGCCGCAGAGCCGCAGAGGACGCAATTAAAGGTAAAGCATCACTGCTGGTACCATTAAGCCAACACTACCACGAGTGGAGGTTAGATCATGTCGACCTTTAGTAAGGTCCACCCGGCAAACCCTACGCTGACCATCTGATTATTGCAGGGTCCGCTGTGCGGACCGCTTTGGATTGTGGCCATATTAATACATAAAAAATACAGTTTAGTTTAGAGTTAAATGTCAACAGGACCTAGCTACGAAACAATCCAGGTCGGATTAGGTATGAAAATTTAGAGATATTGGGCACCTGCAAGGGACGCCCCTACGGAAAAGCCTAGCATTTTTGCGTTCAGAAATGGCTGGCAGCCGGCGATTGGTAGCTGGAAGCTATATTCCCCGGCTACGGACTCCGAGGCACACCCGAGCCCATACTAGACTCATATCCAATCTAGCTGCTGACAAAACTCGTTGGGATTTAAAGCCATGCCCGCGCAGAAGACCTACCTCGTACTCTCCGCCCTGGGGGAGGATCACCCCGGCATCGTGAATACCTTGTCCAAAGCTATCCTCGAACACGGTTGCAACATCAAGGACAGTCGTATGACTGTCCTTGGTGGAGAATTCGCGGCCATCCTGTTGGTGCAGGGCAAGTGGAACACCCTAGCCAAAATCGAGAACGCATTGCCGGAGCTTGAACGGCAATTGGGCATGACCATCATCTCCAAGCGTACCGGGGAGCAAACCGCCGCAGCTGACCTGTTGCCCTATGCAGTGGATGTCATCTCCATGGACCACCCAGGTATCGTCAACAACTTGGCCGGGTTCTTCTCGGAACGCGGCATCAACATCGAAGATCTGACGACCAGTACCTATACTGCCGTGCGTACTGGAACGCCAATGTTCACTGTGCACATGACCATCGGCATTCCTACGGATATGCACATCGCAACGCTCCGCGAGGAGTTCACGGATTACTGTGACGGGCTGAATTTGGACGCGGTACTCGATCCGCTGAAGGGGTAAGGCGATATTTGAGAAGAAAAACAATCCTTGATAGTGTCTCATGTTTGGAATTAGGCGGGGTTGGCTTCAGAACCACGCGAGCGTACTTCCGTGGCTATGCTTAGCGGAAAGTAAGGGAAGCTGCGCGCAGTGACAATGACCATAAGAACGGCCCAGAATGCGGAAAGATCGGCAAAGTGAGACATGCCTAAAGGCCCCAAAGGGGGGAAGCGCCCCGCCAACGTAATCGGCACCGCCGCCATGGTGGCGAAGATTGCTACGGGGGAGAGTGAGGAAGGCCTGGGCGCTAAGGTGGGGGTCCGCAAGGGTAGTAAAAGGGCTGGCGGGTGAGGGCTAATGCACTCACCCTACAACAGTGATCAGAGATTGCTAGAGTTGCTGCCGAGGTTCGGTGGAGAAGTTTGTCGATTAAGCGACATCATTGCCCCTATCCCAGTTCAACCGCCTCTCAACGTCATCACGGAAATCAAGAAGCATCATG
>Ga0056114_1000161_pt1 | contig 18810 bp, 12 predicted proteins | sample WorMetHERISLAND1_FD_77005 | JGI IMG/M metagenome (GOLD analysis project Ga0056114, IMG submission 77005) | Marine gutless worms symbiont microbial communities from Max Planck institute for Marine Microbiology, Germany - Olavius loisae HERON... ...
TAGTATTGTAACAAGGTGAGGTGAGCATGGTTAGATTGAGGCCTGTCTGGATGACTAACCACCCTCCTTCAGTGCTTTGACACTGTTGGTTGGGTCATCAGACCTGTAAAAACCGTCGGCCGTGTAACCTATATCGTGTTGGTGCAGACGTAAAACCATGCTCAATCAATCATTTGCCCTTCAGTTATTTTAGATTATTCTGTACCTAAGTCTTTGGGATATCTTGGTTAGGTTTTTCACAGGTCAGGTGCACAATCTGGAACGGTATCGGGGAACTGAAAGAAAAGTCGATTATTTGTGTGCAGTAATGCAGTGTTGATTCGATCTTCAGATGTATTCTAAGAAAGATCATACTGTTAGCATGAGTAGTTGCCATAGCAGTGTCATCTTGTGAAGTTTACTGCTGGTCAGTTCACTGTGGTGCTGTGTTGCAAGGCCGAGCAAGAACTCCGACAAAAACGAGAAGCTAAGCTGCAGCAGCTTCGCACCAGTCTGAAGCCGCCAGCAGCCAAGCGTAAGGTACATTTGCTGTGTGTTGTAACACTGATGTCCTGTGTTTGATGTTTACGTTAACTACCGAACTGAACATGTTGATATTTTGGAAATGTTTGAAGAGAATCTCGGATTTATGAGCATTGAGCAACCTATGTTGACCATTGATTACTATTGCATCAGTGAATGTTGATGGAGAAAATGGTGCGCAGTATTTCAATAGCCAGATGACAAACACAATAGTCAGTGTACTATTATATATTGAGTAACATATTGAGTCTTTTACAAAACATTTGGAGTTGTTGGCAGATATATACTGTGTGTTAATGTCAGTTTATAGGTACCAGGTTGCTGATATGTGCTCCTGTGTGGTTTATCTTTAGACTTAGATTCACGTACTTTGTGCGCTGTGTTGTCATGCCTGAAGCAGTACCACCGTTAAATCAAGTGTAATCTTAGTTGATGGTACTTTTCTGGAGACAGTACAGTTCAGGCAGAGTACACAAAGCTCTTCCAAAGTCTAGCAAAGGAAAATACTTTAGTTTGGGGGTTCAGTAATTTGTACAGCATTGGTGACACTGTTGTCGCTCAACAAAAAGTGCTTAAAGCATTGAAGGCATAACATTCTGTTTACTATTCTGCACATGCAAAAGCCCTGTGCTGGTCCCAGGAGCTATAGAATAGGCTCGATCTATCACTTTCCTGTCCGAATAGTGTAAAAGGTGACTAAACAAGGTTTTAGTTTCATTTTCTTTAGTTTGTAGATATATTAGTAGTTCTCTTACATGGTTGTTTATGTTTTTTTAGAGTTCTTGATTGTCATTATGTTCAGTGTGTAGGTAGTCAAGAGATTGGCTCGGAATATTGTCTCCAAAATGATCTATAATATTTTGAGCTGTATGTTAAAACCTCAGTCAACTGAGTTGCACATGGGAGTAAAACGGGTTATTAGACAGATTGTTTGAATGAACTCAGTGGGCTTAAGTACGTGCTGGAGCAATTGTTAAGCAAACAGTGAAGGTAAAAGTAAAGGTCTGGTTACTTGCTATAGCGCTGCATACATGAGAAGACTTGTGAACAGCAACGCTTTACAGTCTTAGAAGTGGCAGCTGATAGGCATCAGCTATGTACTATGTTCGTTTTTCTTGAAGCAAAGATAGCGCAGATTGTACGAGGTTGTGTGATTGTGTGGCTGTGGAATATCAGAGAGATCCACTGGATGAGCAGTTTGACGAGCTGTTCAAAGATGTGTCGGAGGAACTCCGTGAGAAGATCGACATGGAGCTGGCCGCTGATGGAGACGCTGACTATGACAACGACAATGACGTCTTGGTCGTAGAGTATGTCAGCGACGATGAAAACTTAGTGTCGGCCGACAAAGCAAACCCAGACAGTGAGATTGATGAAGAATGTGACCATGTATTAAAGGCAAGACAATGACATGTTACATCAACTCAGTTTACTGTTGTCATTTCCACGTCTGTTATAAATTTCTCGTTCATCAGTTTTCTTTACCATGAGCATAAAGCATTTCACCAAAGTAGCATTAAGTTTTACAGTTCACATGTACAGATGTTTGAATTGAACGTATGTAGTTATATACGTCATCAGTGATTGTCTGTGTAGATATATTACTGCAGTCGTACACACTCACAGCTGTCGCAGTTCGTCCATGAATTGCAGAAAAGTCCGTTCCATGAAGACACGCGTGTTGTTTCTCTTGGATCGAGACAGGCAAGTATCAGTCTAACTGTGTGAATGATATTGTATTGTGTTTGTACCTAGTCAGCAAAGGACCGAGGTATGCTGTCCATCTTAGCAATCGTCAGCTGTTGTACTGAGGCTGAAGATGACAGTTTGTTGAGTCCATGCCTGTCATGGTTGTCTTGGCTTTCACTTGTCTAGTTGTAAGCAGTGATGTTAAACGAGGCCAAAGCTTCGATGCCGGGGCCGAGGCCAAAGCTTCGAGGCCGAGACCGAGGTCAGAGCTACGAGGCCGAGGCCAGGACTATGAGGTCGAGGTCGAGGCCGAGGCCAAAAATAATTATGAAAAAGTACCAAATAATGATTAACAACATATAATTTAAGATTATTGCAGGAAAAATTAACAAAGTTCTGGAATTTTACACGATTCTTGCACGAAAAATGCCCGAGTACATAATAAGACAACGAGATAGAGGCCAGGCCGAGGCCAAAACCTCGAGGCCGAGGCCAAAGCTTCGAGGCCGAGGCCAAAATTTTGTCCTCGAGGCCACTTTGGCCTCGAGGACTTAACATCACTGGTTGTAAGCTGTACTTAGTATTAGACAACATGCTGAGCAATATGAGAGGTGCAGCCAGAGAGAGAGAGGCTTCAACAGACCAAGTCTTTGATCTCTGTTGACCATGTTTATGTCATGATGTTTAATTTGTGCATTCGCACTTGCATTTCTGTACCGCTGTGCACTGAATATTGACCACTACAGTACATGTGGAATGGCTTTGAGTCGTGCAGCCTACTTCCCTAGGATGTAGAGTAAGTAAAAAGCTTCAGCTAGTTATTTTTGTGTTTGTGTTGTTAGCTGTGTAGCTTGTAAATACATATGTGAAGTATAGCAGTGCTACTAAAGATGATATGTGACTTGAATGATGTTGTATTTTAAATGTCATAATCACTTCAGTACTTTCTGTGAAATGGATAGACTTTGTGAATCTGTTTCTAAAGTTTTTGTATAACTGGACTGTTAAGAATTCAGCCATTCCATCAGTTTATTTGCACAAGTTATGTCCAGTACAATGCTACCGTTTTTACCTTGTAATCATGTTTCCGTTGTATTTTGTTTTTGCAGAACTTGTGTATTAATGAGGCTGTTAAAAGGCTAAAGGCACTTAGCCTGATAAACGATCGCTGTCTGGAGTTACAGAAAGCTAAATCAGGTGAGCTGAAATACACTGTGAATATATTAATGTTTACAGTTATCTGTGGTTATAAACCCACCTTTTCCACCCGTTGATCCACCATTAATTGTTCCATCAGACTGCTTTCGCAGAGCAAGACTTGGACCAGACTTCCTGCACCTTTTAGTTCTGTTCTATTGTATCTTTATGGCTATATGCAGTAGATAGTTGGTGTGGATTACATGAAATCATTTTCTACCCCGGCTAAGTTTCTGTGTCAGTGGACCTAGACTGAAACTTTTTTCACTCTTCACACATTTTTGTTTATTGTGGTATGTGCCTGTAATTACCAGTGTGAAGGTGTCATGATGATGTAAGATTCCAGGTCAGCAACGTCAGGTGAACACTCTTCAAAGAAATCACGTTCGTCGGCCGTTGGAAGTGGATGTCCGTTTAACAAGCAGGATCCACTCTTGGAATTCCGAGACCGACTTCTGGCAAGTTTCATGTTTGTAATTCTTTGATGTTTAAACTGTGAAAGTTTGAATCAAACAGGAACAGTCTTGTGTGCAACAACACGAGTGAGAGCAAGAAGCAGATTTGTCCAAGAAATAGATTGTTTGGTCATGACTGTCAGTTTGTTTATCCTCAAGTTGTCATTTGTTGTGTTTTCACTATATTTTACAGTCATAATTATCTGTTTGTATTCGTTGAATTTGCTGGATAACGAGCATGTCAGGTTAGTTTTGGTTGGTGATGTGGCCTGCTGATAGCACTGGTCTCAGACCATCAAACGCCATCTTGTTTTTCGCCTTGCAAGTTGTATTTTTGTCTCATGTTTGCTGTCTTCAATATCGGTCTGTTATACTCAGTAAAATATCATCTATCGGTGTTGTTGACATTTCACTACACCTGTAACATGTCAGATGTTGTAATGGCACCTGATATTTTAGATGTCGTTACAACCTAAACAAGGATTTCATATTAGAAAGCAGTTGTCTGCACTGCTTTTTCGTGTCAGACTAAAAAGGTTTTGGTCTGCAGCTTTTTAACAGTTTACTTAGCTACATACATAACGTGCCATGCACATGTGAGCACTTTTGTTTATTTTTGATGGCATTGATGTGACATATTTGGCCTTGTTTATGTCATTGGATATGTATGTAGCCGTAGCATTTTGGTCTGCAGTGTAAATTACAAATGATGCACAACGTTTAAGACGTGAGGTTGGCAGATGTGACAGGGAAGTGATGTGTTGATATGCAGGTTGATGTTTGTGACGTTGAACAACTGGTTGTCACTGGTAAACAGATGAAAGCGTGTCCTTACTATGGAACCAGATATGCTATTCCATCGGCACAGGTTATTCCTTGTAGCTGCTTTTGGGAAGAGTTTTGCATTGGCAATTGGCTTTTACCAAACTGTTGATGCATTTGTCACCTCTTGTAATTGTGAAAATGCATTCTGGCATCAACAGCAGTGTGTAGCATGGTATTCACATTACACACAGACATCTCCATTACTGTCTCTTACTAGCGTTGTCACTGGCTGGATTTCAATATGTTGCTCTGGCAACGAATAGTAATGTAATAATTTTTAGATATTCAGAATGAGCATGTGTTTTGTGTATAATATGTGAAATTTTCGTTGACATTTATTAGTTCTTAAAGTAGTTATGCAAGATATGAGTTGAATTGAGTAAGACTTAATGTCCTGCTTGACACATCATCGGTTAGTTTTAGTTATTTCAGTTAAGCAAGCGAACGTGCAGGGTGTCTACACACCCTGTATATAAAATGTATTGTTTACAGTTGGTCGTATTGCCGTACAATACTCTGTTGCACAAGTCGACGAGGGAATCGTGTGGCATTCGACTGCAAGGCAACGTGGTGATTATTGACGAGGGACACAATCTGCTGGAGACTATCAGTAACATTCACAGTGTTGAAGTCACTGGAGCTCAGGTGATTACATTTTCACACGGACCTAAAAGTACACTGCTGCACTTTATTCAACAAGAAATGTAGGAAACTGAACAATGTAGATTTATTTTCTTGGTCAAATGACTTCAAGCAACGCAAGATTACCACACCGGATACAGTGTACAGTAAAACCTGTACACAAGTTAATCCAGTAACTACAACATTCATTTACAAGATTGAAACATGACAATGCTAATGTGGTGGTAATATGATGCTACAGATGTGACTACATTCTGTAGTCACATCAGAACACCTCTGAAGCCTATTAGTTAACTTATTATCGATGATTGTTGTTTTTCTCAAGTTGTTATAATTTAATTATTGCTATAAATCGGCATCACTGGTAATGAAAAAGCTGATCAAACTGCTAAATCTGCACTAAACTTTCTGTCAACATTACTGCCTGCTCACTACCGTACCCTGATATCACATCTTCTATTAAGAGACACTTATTTGCAAGGTGACAACACCTTTGGCATAATTTAACTAGTAACAAACTCCATAACATCTACTATAAGTATTAAACATTCTGAAATTCATTTAAGTCGTCGAGAACAAATGCTTTATAATCGTCTCAGAATAGGTCATGCATACCTAATCCACTCTTACCTCTTAAATGATGAAGATCCCCCAATATGTATACCTTGTAATTCTGTATTAGCTGTAGAAAATATACTGATCAATTGTGTAGATTTTTTCCTTTTGGTCTACTAATAAACTTTAAACCATGTCAGGCTTGATATAACCGGTATTTGTATGCTTAAAGTGCCATAAAACCTTCACCATCTATCCGTCCATCCTGCTGCTATATATCCCAATAATTTGCTATTATTTATGTGTCTTTACAAACAGTCGGTAACTGTTAATGCAATTATGTTTTATGTCGGCCAATGAAAGGAATTGTGTATTTTGTCGATGTTGTTTGCAGTTGAGCTGTGCTTTCTCTCAGCTGTCACAGTACGCTGAACGTTATCGGCTGCGGCTAAAAGCCAAGAATGTGATGTACATTAAACAGCTGCTGTTTATTCTCAGCAACTTCATCAAAATGCTTGGAGGTTCATATTTTGAAACTTCTCTCTTTTGTGGTGTTTGGCTTGTTTTAGCCATTTTGTCCTTTGAACAGTTATGTTGATACTATAACATTGACATTAAGTAGAATCGTAGAATTGTCCTGATACTTGCATGGCATTAGAGAGAGTTCCATTATGTTGACTTATAAGGCTCATTGCTTTGTGCTGTCACTATTTACAGGTGCTTTTGTGCAGATATAAGCAAGTTGCATAGTTGATACGTAGTGACGGTGAATTTTGTTTTGAAAGGATACTTTGATTTGACAGGGAAAGCTGGATTGCAGCATGATGAACAGCCGCCACAGAAGCAAGGTATTATGTGAGATTTTATGATTTATTTATTATTTGATGCTGTTGATTTGACAGCATAACTTATGTCTGACCAGTAGAAAAGCATTTTTAAGCAGTCAGGAAAGGCTACTTATATTGGAGGCTTTTATATCTGGATCCAATTTGACATTGAGTGACTTCGCAAGAATAGTTTGATTAAATGAAAATAAAACAGAAGTAATAGTAGTAACAGTAGCAGTAAGTGACTTTGACATGCAGTATCTACATGTGATGTGATTGTAAAATGTTTCCACATTGATATACAATACACTTGTCTTTTTGATGATCGGTTTGCTTGCTTTTGTATTTGCAGAAAGTCGACTGTTGACAATAAACGACTTTTTGTTTGATACACATCTTGATAATCTGAACTTGTTTAAAATAAACAAGTACTGCAAACGCAGCTTCATAGCAAAGAAGGTTTTTGCTTTTTGTTGTCAGTATTAGATTTAAATCTAATGTCATGGTTGTTAAAATTTTGAAATGCTGTATTATCTCGATTATAACATACGCATACACTTGTGTATGCAGGTAGACTTTTGACACCTGATTCCAAGGGTAAAATTGAAGTACACATGTATAATATGCACGACACTTTCGGGCTTCAAATGTTATTGGGGTATGCAATAAAATTTTGACTAAGTAAAACTTTTGTGGCATAGTTAGTAAAGTTAAAGGAAAATTACTAAAATCATTTTTAAAACTGTTTAGTTTACATTTCATGCTTTTATTACAAATTTGACCGTTGTTGTTTTTTTGCTATTTTGTTTCTATCTTGTATTTTATGAAGATGACTTGTTTACATAATGGCACAGCAGTAGGAAGGTAAGTTTGTGGAAATTTTTTTACACATGTATAATACACAACCCAACTTTAGACCACCACTTTAAAGCCAAAATTGTGTGCATTATAACCCAGAATACCAGATATTGCAGTGTCTATTGCTGTATTATATTGGAAGGTTTTGGATTGCTTGCGTACATGACTACAGGCGTATTTGAATATCACATGTTAACTTATGTTGATTATAATGTACACATATAAGTAAAATTATTTTAGTGAGTGTGAATCCAGAAATGCTTTTAAGGTTGCACAGACCTATATGAGCTCTCTGAGCACCTTTAGGTTCTAGACTGGCAAATCATCAGTTGAAATTGCTGCGAAACCTGTGCAATGTTGAAAAATGTGTAAATAGACAAAAACAAAATAATCAGAATTTCTGTAATTTAATGTATTGTTGACAGAAATTTTTATTATTTAGTTACCTCCTCTTTATCTGCGATTTTGTGAGCTTCAAAAAGAAACTGAGCTAGTTTTTAAAATAAAAGTTGCTTTTGTTTTTTGTTGGTTGTGTTTATTTCTGCTATAAAAAGAAACAACTTGCTTCATTTTGGTTACATACCTAATCCATAGATGAAGCCATGTTGACCTGTGCTAAGTATGGGAACAGGAAGAACATTCAAAGTGTCGGTGTATTTTACATGGGTCTGTGGTTCTGTTTTTGTTGTTGAAGCTTCATGGATTTGTCGAGAAGTACCAGGGAGAAGTTCTGGCTCCTGGTATGTATCCATGACATCGATTCTTGTTGTTCCATTATGATGTGCAGCTTAATTTAACCATGTGAAACTGTTTATTCTTGTTAACTCCATTATCATCTCCATTTCATTAGCTGTCTTCCGGGTAGATGTGTGTAAGCTCTGACTATTCTGGAGTCACTCATGATTGGGTTGGTTTCCATGAACTTTGCCAGACAGAAAGATCTCAAACGTTTGTTGTGCAGAACTGAGACTATTGCGCGATGTTATAATGTTGTTACATTTTGGGTCGACTCGTCCGAGTTTACCTAATAAAGCTGATCTCAGTGTCCCTCCATACATATGTTATCCACACACAGTTTCCAGTTTGGACGAAATTTGGTATGAAGGTAGAGATCGATGAGTGATACACAACAGTACATCATATGACCTGATACATGATCAAGTTCAAGGTCATGGAGGTCTGAAATTGCAAAAATGGCTGATTTACAAGTCTATCTCCTCTGCCAGTATGCATGTAATCTAAAGACTAATGGTGAATTATGATACTCCAAGCCATTATCTAAATTTTAATTGGACAGATTTTTGATACTTGTCCTCGTTCGGCGTCACATGACCTTCAGACTTCGGGGATTCCATCTTTGGCAAATTGAAGGTCACGTGGCGCTGAATGAGGAGAAGAGTGTACACTTTGTGTCTATGTGAAATGTGCATGCTGTAATAAGTGATTTTTTATTAAACAGTAATTGCACTGCTGTGATGTTGATACATTGCAAGCAGTGAGTAAATCTACACTGTCAAGCTGTATAATTGACACTTATATTCATGTATATTTAAGTCATTCCACTAATGGTGTCCTCTGCAAGACCTTAGAGTTTCACTGGTGATTACTGTCTGCTGAACGTAGAGAAAAGAAAGGATTCTGCTGAGTCGTCGACGTGGGCATTGTCAAACTTCCTGCGAGAAGTCAATCAGTCAAAAGAAAACGCACCAACCAGTAAAACCTCTCCAGGTGAGTCAGTGGTCGGCATCGGTAGCCTAATGGTTAGGCTACAGTATTTGAGGTGTCTGACTGGCAACCTTTATGGGCCCAGGTTCAAGCCCATGACCTGGGGCATATACTTGACCTGGAGTTCTTGCGAATATGTTCTGAGATTAATTGCTTGAGGTGACAAGAGTTCATTCACTGGTGTCCTCTTTAGTCTGTTACCTTTAGTCATTGTTGAGCTCTGGAGACCACAGGGTCAGAACTAGCCACCGCAAGTGATATCCACTGGCAAGTGCCAACGTATATGGCCGACATATGCCATGATTGGCTGACTAACCAAAACATGGACTGCTGCTTTGTTGTGATTGGTTAAGTAGGAAGACAATCCCACAGTCCTTCGCTGCAGCTAAAAATAGATCCAGTTCGTCAAATTGGTCCGCCATCTTTGTTGGCACCTAGCGAATGCCAGAGAATATTTATTAACATCCATGGCCAGTACAGTATCCAGAAGAATATTTATATACACCTGTGCTAGAGACAACTTAACATGGTCTCTGCCGGGCATTGAAAACAGATAAGTGCCATATTAGGTGGTATACTTAGTAGCTAGTATGCCCAGTCCACCTCTGCTACTGAAACTAGACCTGGGTCTTGCAGCATGACGGTGCTGTGGGCTGGGCTGCTTGAAACCGCCTAGTATGGAGTAGATGCTTAGAGAAACAATGCTCTAAGGCCGGGCAGGTTAAATAAATATATCATTTATGTTTGCCCTGCTGTAGCATAATGCACTGATGTTGTTCTTCTAGAAACATTATAGTACAAACTATTGTTTTTATCTGTGTATGATTTAGTTGATGTGCTTGTGAGGTATTGATTGTTCTGTGTTGTGAGGCTTGGTGTTGTTTGACATCACTGACGCTGTTGTAGAAGGTGTTGGTAATTCAGCACAGTCGGTGGCGGCCGATGGTAAAACAGCGTCGTTGTCGTCACCTCTGATGCACATCGAAGGCTTGCTGGAAGCTCTCACTGTTGCTGACAAGGACGGTCGCGTTGTGGTCGATCGAAGAGGCAAGCCACACACTCTGAACATGTTGTGACTTCAGCTAGCGTGTCCAGTGCTTTAAAGCTGTACAGTGGACTGTGTTACCAGTAAAGAATTAGCACTAAATTGACTCTGTTACCATAATATTAGGCTTGGCGATCCTGCCCTCTGTGGGAGCCGTCCCCTAGTCACCCCATATTAGTGTAGACTAGGGGGATTTTGTGTATATCCTTTTTTGTGTACATTATTGTCTGTGGATATGGGTATTTAGTTGTTTTCGTTGTTTTCTTTCTCTTTTGTAGCATCTCCTTCAGTACTTTGATATTGTTGGTTGGGTCTTTTGACCTGTAAAAACCGTCTCCCATCTAACCTATACTGTGTTGGCATGGACGTAAAACAATGCTCACTCACTCACTCACTTTATTAACCACAAGTTTTGTAAGCCCTTCTAGACTGTTTTATCATCTGTGTGATTGGTTGCTGTTTGTGTTGTAGATAAGCTGAGTAACTCATCACTCAAGTTTCTGTTGCTGAATCCCGCGGTGCATTTTGCTGAAATACTGACTGAAGCCAGAGCCGTGATAATTGCTGGCGGCACCATGCAGCCGGTACTGTCATTAACATTTCTGTAAACAGTAAGTCATAGGCTTGCCTTTTAGATAATAGAGCTATATAAATTGTGTTTTCATCGTTTAACTCGTGATTTGATCTGAACTGCGTTGGTGCAACAAAAATTGCTGCTAAACCGAGGTCAAGGTCAAATTTGAACTTGGTTCAAGCTTGATCGACTTTGGTGAAATGCGCCCTAATTGTTGTACATGTTGTGAATTACAGGTGTCTGAGTTCAAGGAACAGTTGCTGTATGCAACAGGCACGAAGCCTGATCGCATTATGGAGTTCTCCTGTGGTATGTTGCATTGTCTTGTGATGCAGGCCAGCTTCGTTGATTGTAACTGTTAGGCTGTTTAGACAATAGTATTCTGTATTTGACAATCCCTGACTGGTAATTTGGCATTTTTTATACTTAAATGTTGAAGTTGGTACCATCATGCTGTTCCAACTACAAATGTGATTTTTTTTGCATTTAAAAGAACTAATTTTGACATTTTTAGTAAGAATTTGAATGCATGTTGCATCCTCTTCAGCACTCTCCGACGATGTTGATTGGTTAATTGTTGTTGCACCATTTGTTTTTTATTGTCCGAGTTCGGCCAGAAGTTTGCTTCCAGAATTTACTCTGCTAGCATTTCTAATTGAAGATTTATTTAAACTCAAACAAATGTCTATCTTAGTAGAATGTTGACATTTTAAAGTTGGCTGTATGCAACGGGTCAATGACGTGCTATTCAGTGGCGCTGTGTGGTTGTAGAATAAGCCCATCTCGTTTCCTAGCCGACTGTTGTAAGAAGTGGCTGAACCAGAGTGATTTTGTTTTGTGGTATTTTGCATTGTTTGCTTTTTGAGTTGTATTTAATTTGTTAATTTGTGTATTTTCCTGTACTGTTTAGTTTGTCAGTATCTGTCAAGTGATTGGCTGTGAAGACCAGCTACGAAATAACCTAGATTATGTCGAGTGGGATGTTTAAACTCTACTCCACCTTGAATGCTGCTATTCAGCGAGTTATCTGCTTGCAGGTCATGTGATACCGCCCGATCAACTGATGCCAATAGCACTGGCACGCGGCTCATCCGGCCTTCTTCTTGACTTCACTTACCAGTCTCGAGCTACGACACAGATGGTAGATCAGATGTGCAGTCACAGTAGGACAATTGACAGCTTTATATAGTTGGTTTTCAAAACTAGATCCAAGTGTGGAGCTGAAGTGTTAACTGATGAGTTTGTGAACGTATTTTATTGAAAATTTTTTAGTTATTTGTCTAGTTTTCTGCATGTTATTTCCAAGCTTTCCTACTTATATTAGATATGTGAAGTTCTGAGATCATGCACAGTTGAACGTTTCAACTAACAGCATTTGTTGTCTTGTTTCGAAGTCAGACATACATTTCAAGAGTATGAGACTGTTCACATTGTCTCTGAACGTTGCTTGCAGATGAGTGAGCTTGGACGTGTTGTCTACAATTCGGCAAATGTTGTCCGCGGTGGTATCGTGTGCTTTTTTCCGTCATACGAGTACGAACGGCTGGTCTACACTCATTGGGAAGAGGCTGGATTTCTGCAGAAGATTGGTATCAAGAAGAAGGTATGTATCTTCGTTTAGTACTGACAGTTAACTGTTAAAATGTTGCCTGTTAATACTAAGTTGTTCAGTCTTTGTTTGAAATGTAGCCAAAGCATAAGATTTGTTGAAGCAGTTTTTTTGGCTGCCTTACTGAAGTTACCATTGACTGATAGAGGTTTATCAGTTGAGAGAGTTCATTGTGTGAACCAGTAAACCACAGTCAGTCATTACAATCATTACTGTTCACAAGCTCTTAAATGTTTGATTCAAATCGCTAATTTTTGCTGGAAAAGTGTGTGTCGTATATTTAATTATTGTGCCTTGTCTGTAGGTGTTTCGTGAACCGAGACTGCCAAGTCAGGCAGATAAAGTGTTGCAGGAATATTCTGCATTCATTAAGGTAAAGACCAGCTTATGAGACAGTGAATGCTGTGTATTGCATAATAAAGTAAGTAAGTAAGAGATTTATATAGCGCCAAAGTCTCGGAAGAGAATCAGGGCGCATATGATCTATGTATTTTGTGATATGAATCATCCTATGCTATTCCAGTTTTCTGTTTCTTCTTTTCAGTGTGTCAAACTGTTTATTAGTATGGTGTTTCTAATCTCCATGACCTCTGCTGTCAGTCAGACCCCAACACTTTGACTGGACATTCATCTGACTTCTAACGGCTACTGGTACGCACAGGAATATTGAACAGTTTTTGTAGTGGCTTGTGTCCATGTCACCTGACCCATGGTATAAAGTCATTAAACAAAAATGGCAACAGTAGTATTCTTTTATAGCATTTGTGATTTACAGTGATGGCACTGCCGGCTATGTTGTGTCTGTAGCGACATGCTTACAACAAACACTCACAGCAGAACGGCGCCGTACTCTGCTGTGTTATCGGCGGCAAAATGAGCGAAGGCATCAATTTCTCCGATGACCTTGGACGGTCTGTGTGATAAATATTTTTTTACTATGAGAGCATTGTCATTTAATTGGCGATTGTCAGCCTCACTTCATGGCTAGAAACAACCTGACGACATTTGATACTTTTGCAGTTGTAGCAAGTAGAGCGTCGTTGACTTGAGGACATCAATCCTGCTTCCATCCAATTTATTGGTCACGTCAAACATTTTTTTGAACCATGTAGTACATCTGTGTTGTATGCTGTCAGTTTTACATACGTCAATAGCCAAATGATGGAATGGTGTGAAGTAATGAAGAATGGAAGGTACAAAGAATACAGAATGTATGTCTGCCATTAAATGCATATTTGTGTATTGTTTGAGTGTTATAAGCTGATACAGCTACTGTTATAATGAGTATAAGTGCTCGTTACTATGCCACTGAGTAGAATTCCAGTTAGAGTGTTTGATTATATCTGTTGAGCAGATGTGTAATTGTTGTCGGATTGCCATACCCAAGTGTCATGTCTGCTGAACTGAGAGAGAAGATGGATTACCTCAATGCTCACATGGTTCGTAGCTAGCTACATCTGCATTGTGATACTCGGTGAAAAATCTAGCCATAAGTTCACAGATTATTGGTAGTGAAAGACATAATGGAAAAGAAATTTATTGAACACGTATGTATCATAAAAAGCTGAATCGCTAGATATGAAAAAAAGTTTATGCCGTGTCCTGTTAGTGATCTCAGACTGTTTGCGATTTTATACTGCAGCACTTATTAAAGATATGCTGAACTTCATTGCCAGTTCAGTTCCACAAATGTTTTGAGAAAATTTTGGAACGCAAAAAGTAAAAGTATTTTTGACTGTGTTGTTAAATAAGCTTGTAAAATGTTGGGATTAACGTCTTCACACAACTGTACATATAATTATCATATCATGAGCACATTTAGTAACATACCATGCCACTAGAATATCTGTATTTTATTGACACCACGGCACCATAGAAATTGATTTTATTAGTAGTAGTACTAGTATATAAGCAAGTAGGTAACGGACAAAGTGAATGATTGCTACTGATAATTCATTTAATATTAGAATACAACATTAACAAGGGACTAAACACAGTAATTGTCTGTGATTTGTTCATAACATAATCATTTATCTCTATCAGTGCTTAATGTCTTTAAAGAGCGATTTGTTGTAAGTTTAATGTATATTTTTGATAAATCTTCTTTAGATGCTTGAGTTTGTGTACAGTGTGAATCAAAAAAATCCCCTCTGAGGTCATCTGACATTTTTCATGTTTTCACGAATGGTTGCGTTCAGTCGTTTGCGTAAGTAGTTGATCGTTGTCTGTGGCAAGTCACTATACAATAAACACTTTTATAATGTCAACAAACATGTCGGATATGACATGACGTCAACAGTGACGTCCATCGTCATTTGCTCAGTAAGCAAACTTAGAAGATAAAGTTCTAGTGAAATGTGAAAAATGCTGGGTGATCGCACATAGTATGGCATAACTTCAGGAACATGTAATAGGTGTGTAAAAATTGATTAAAAATTCCCAACCGTTTGGGAAAAATGTCAGGAAAACGCAGGGAGGGCATTATTTGACACACCCTGTATATCGTTTAATGCAGAGCTACCAAGTTTTGCATGATAATCAGTCTTCAGTCAATCATGAGAGATTTGATGGCCATAAAAATTTTGGGCGGCGAAGCCTTATATATATATCCAGTGCAATAGCTGTAGACTGCTCCTGTTGCAATCACTTGCCAGATGGCGCCACAAAGTGGCTTCATATTGGCACAAGATATTCTTCAAAGTTATTTAATAGGTGGCACCACAAGTCCCAGCACAAGCTGGACAAAAATGACTTGATAGAGCATAAATAGACTGATATTGACAACAGCAGTCAGTGCATTGTACGATCGTTTACTGAGTGTGATATTGGCTCACTTTCCATCGTTGTTTATTGCAGCCTCTTTCAGCTGACGGCAGAAAGCCAGGTCAAGTTCACTTTGAGAATCTCTGCATGAAGGCGGTGAATCAGAGCATTGGTATGTTGTTATAAGCATTGCAGCATATACGATTGGCTTCGTTTACTCTGATCACTTGTCTTGTGTTACTCTGAAGTGTCTACAGCACTTGTTTACATGCTAAATGTTTTTAAAAAAAGTTACTCTGAAATTGACTTATCAAGATTTACAACCATGTTTGAATAACTGAAGCTGAGAACTGCTCATGTTAGTGATATTGAGCTAATGTTTTGGCTGCATTTTATTTTTGAATAAAACTCAGCGAAATGCAAGAGCCAGTAATTGAATTTGTTGATCCTTGGTAATTTGAGAATTGGGAGTTGAACATTGGACCAAAATGAAAGAAAATGAGATTGCCAAAGCATGATTTGTATATGAAGTTTGTTACTAACAAGAAGATACATGTATTAAGATACAGACGTTATATGATTGCTTATATCAACTTGTAAAAAATGAATTCCTGTTTTAAACTTATGCATGCAAATTGAATACAGTTACACATTAGCAGAATTAGTTCTCGCTATGGTTGTGATTGTGTTGTGCTAGGCCGTGCGATACGCCACAAGGATGATTATGCAGCGATACTGCTGCTTGATCATCGATACTTGCGTTCTAGTGTTCGCTCAAAACTGCCTCAGTGGATCTCTGATCACCTGCGGTGCATGGATCGATTTGGTCCTGCATTTTCTGCCATTCGTCAAGTAAGCATTACTTCAAGCACTGTTGAATGAACGTACGAGGAACACATCGAGAAACTGACTTGCAGTCAGTATGTTGCAGTTCAAACCTGTTAGGTTACGTTCACATTGATACGAGTACGAGTCCCAAGTCCATGTTTCGGTTTACGGCTCGTACAAGCTTCACCCGTACGAGTGGAGCGTTCATGGTCACTTGTGCAAGGACAACTCAACGCATGTCTACCGACAATTTCCAGTTAAATCTAATCGAGAGAATGCTCTGTGAAAAAGTAACAATATTTCACTACAGCGTTAATAATTTAACTAATCGCGCACCCCTACCAATGAATAATTAACAGTGACATGATTTATGACGTAAAATGTGCGTAATGGTGTGTATAAATTAAATTAAACAAACTTTGCTCTGTTTACATCGTACGGGTTGCATAAAAACATGACCTATCAAGATACTGCTCGTACGAGTGAAATTCACAGGTAACTCGTACTCGTACACAACTTGTGTCAATGTGAACGGCCACCATTGGAATACACGTATACTCGTGTTTACTGGAACCCGTACGCGGGTACCCGGACTCGTACTCGTACCATTGTGAATGCACCCTTAAACTCGGTTTCATGTTATTAATTAATACTAGCAGCAGTCATCTTGACATTGTCTGTCTACCCACTACCATATCCTGATATCACATCTTCTATTATAAATACTTATCTTACCAGGTGGCAACACCTTTGGCATAATTTAACTACTAATAAACTCCATAACGTCTATAATAGTCTCCCTATAAGTATTAAGCACTTGAATCTCAGTTAACTCGTGGGGAACAAACGCTTTATAATTATCATCTCACAATAGGTCATACAACATATCTGACCAATTCTTACCTCTTGAAGGATGAAGATCCCTGTATATCTTGTAATTGTTTATTAACTGTAGAACATATATACAGTGCAGGTGTGTCAATTTTGATATCATTTTCCATTATTTCTATACAGCTTGTAATCTTAAAGATCTGCTTCCATAATATTCATCCAAAATGAATAATTTCTTTTATACATGTCATTGGTGTTAGTGATAAACTTTTAACTTTTTCAGGCATGATAGTTGTTTGTCTGCTCAAAATGCTGTTAAACCCCAACAAGCCAACCAACTGACCATTGACCCATTCATCTGTGGATGGAATAACAAGTGATTATTGTTGAATGTTGTGTCATTAGAACATTGTGTGTTATGTTGCAGTTTTTTGCTGAGCAGACATCAAAGAACAACTTGGTTAAAAGTGAACCAATTTTCTAGCTTGTTCATTAGCTACTTATATTTTTATGTGCACTGACAGTTATTAGTTTTTAATTCAATGCAGTGTTATTTGTACATATCATAATGCTTTAGGCCTCATTGCAGTTTAGAGACAAATTTTACTGTTTTTAAGTTAGACTACAAAACGTTACCAAATGTTTTCATGCATTGTTCTCTCGGAGAATACTTCCAGTAAGTTGTTACTTAAGTTGCACATGTAATAATTTGCTAATATTAAAATGTCTTACTTTGCCAGCATTAGGGTATATACGGAATATATGGCTTATTTTGGTCTGTTGAATTATGGTTTAGAATTTAGTCATTTTTAAAGCAGTTGATTAATACACTGTCTTTAATGTTCTCAGCCAATTTTGCACTACATATAGTTGGAAAAGTGCTTCCTTTCTGTCTTCATGACCAAATCTTTGCAGGCATTGAAGCGTAATTAGGACTGCTAGTCGCCACTGGTATCATGTGAGTTAGCCATATCACTGATATTGTTGATTTATTGTGTGTTGTGTTGAGAATGACGATCATTGATGAAATACAGACATATCACTTTGCTGTTAACGTGTATGATAAATATTTAATGCTGGGCTAATGTTAATTTTGGAAAGCTATTTTAAGTTCACAGATGTGGCACATTGGCTACATCACATGGTGCATGCAATGTAATGTTATAGGTTTGTTAGGCAAAAAAATCTAATCTCGAAATTTAACAAATTTTTTGCAAACATTACTTGTACTTTTATAGCTTTTTGCAGCACTACTGCAGTTAGCTTGTGGAATAATAGCGCATTTACTCCTCTTTGTTATTGGCACCTGTAATGCTTTCTTACTAAACAGCTGGAGCCTGCAGCATTGAGAGCCAATGAATATTAGTTTACTAGAAGTAGAAGACAAAGTAATGGTGTAGCTCTCAATGTTCCAGGCTCCAGCTGTTTAGTAGGTAAGCATTACAGGTGCCAATAACAAAGATGAGTAAATGTGCGCTATTACGAGTATTTGTCTTTTACTTCTAGTAAACTATTATGGCAACTGGAAACAGATTTGCACATTGCGACATGTTCACCGCAATAAATGGTTTCAACTTCCCACAACGTCTGCAATCTCTTCTTTAACTGATCCACAAGCAAGAGCGGGTTTACGAGGGTAGGCATTAAACTTACCCAACATCACTTCCTACCCATTACCTTATTCCGATATCACATCTTCTATTAAAAAACACCTATTCATCAGGTGGCAACACCTTTGGCAGTTCAACTAGTAATAAACTCCATAACATCTATCCTACTCTCCCTATTAATAGTAACTATCCCAAAGCTCAGTTAACTCGCCAAGAACAAACTCTTTATAATCGTCTTCGAATAGGTCACACATA
>Ga0056114_1000162_pt1 | contig 18754 bp, 13 predicted proteins | sample WorMetHERISLAND1_FD_77005 | JGI IMG/M metagenome (GOLD analysis project Ga0056114, IMG submission 77005) | Marine gutless worms symbiont microbial communities from Max Planck institute for Marine Microbiology, Germany - Olavius loisae HERON... ...
AGTTTCATGGTAGTATTTAACTATTTATTGGTGTATGAGGTATAAATATGATGAATATGATGATGACATTGACAAATGACAATAAGTAAGAGACAGTGATACACTGGACGGTTTGTGTCGTACCCATTATAATATTAAAGGTGATCTTTGGTGTTGGAAAATTGTCCTCGGCCTCAGCCTCTAAGTTTTGTCCTCGGCCTCGAAGGTTTGTCCTCGGCCTCGGCCTTGGCGATTTGTCCTCGGCCTCGAGAATTTGTCCTCGTTTAACATCACTGTTAAATATTCCTGTAAGTGTAAAGTGTAAACAACTGTTGTCTGATTGCACCAGCCGATTCGATTCGAAGATTCGATTCAAAAACGAATCGGACGGCCGATTCGATTCGAACGAAAAAAACGATTCGCAGGTCCCTAATTAACAGCGCTTAGTGGTACAGTATACAGACTCACTAGCTCTATGTACAATAAATCAACAAATTATGTCAATAACAATTTGCACAATAAACTAAATATGACACAAACAAACGAGAGACAACAACATATGCTCATCGAAGACCGAAACAAGCTGTGTGAGCAATAACTTACCAAAATATATTCAGATTTGATCTAAACACCGCATGTTCACAGGAGACACAACATCATCGCAGAGACTTAATTGAATAGATCTCAATGCTAGGTAACTAAACTGTGGCCTGGTTCAATGACGAAAAAGACGAACGAAACCAATGCTGGACACTCAGCTAACAAACACCGACATCAGTTAGTCACAGTGAGTGACAGCTTCCTGAGCACATCACATCAGAGAAATCCATGACACCAACAGTCAGCACATTATCAACTCAATTACTCAGCAGTAAAACTTTCTCAGTACATGTAAGTATTATGGCTTCAGGGCGAGTTGCTCACAAAAATTCCGTCACTGTGAACTTGAGAGAAGTGAACTACAAAGTGACTGAATGTCTGTTCTACAAGTGCCTAAAACAAACATTTCATTGATTGGATGTAGGTTTCTAGCTATGGCCAAAACCTCACGTGGCACTTCACCTTTTATTCAGTTGTGGCCAATAACAAAATGTTCACATATCATCATAAGTGACAGAAAGAAGAACCAAAAAAAACTAGTTTATGTGCGTGCAATATTACCAGGAATAAAATTCCATCTAAATTACAGTAACCTGTAGCTAAAAACTCAACACAACTCAAGACAGTATGATCTAAAGTGCATTAATATAGATTTATAAAATTGTAATACTGGATGTGCAAAGAACATCTAAGATACAATGGTAGCTTTGTTGTTGATGCATTGCAGCTACAAGACAGTAGCGTGGAAGCTTCACAAGTTTGGCATCTCCAGTTCAGGCCAACTGTGGCCCTCAGGCATTCAGTGGCCGCCTGACAGCCATAACTTATTATTCAGTGTTCCTTTTAACCATAAACCATCTACACGTAAGGCAAGTTTAACCACCAAAACTGAACTAATTCAGTCAGTTAACACGGACGAGAACCACGGTTCATTTGAGACTCTGTCTGTCCTATGTATCACAGAAATCACCAGACTGCTTCTACGGCAGCGTTCTAACTACAGCTACGTTGCCGACGGGCTGTCATGAGTCTGGTGAGTAGATGAAGACGTGGAACTGGTCACTCGATGTTCTGTAATCAACCACATCACAAGTATCTAGTATCAGCGAACAAGTATCGAGACAATGTCGTGTTACTGTTAGTGGACTAAAAATCTAAACAAAAATGGAAGCGGCACAAATATACGTTTATTAGATCAATGTAGCCTTTTAGCACAAGCTAACAGGCAGAAATCAAATAAAATACATGCAATGACAGCTAAGCACTTCATGTCCGGGGGCTGTCTTAGTGGTCACATTTGATGAGCGAGAGATACAAGCATTACTGACATTGTTGCAATGCACATGAACATTGTGCTCTATATAAGGGGTCACTCAGGGAGCCAGGCTTTAAACATGGGAGCATGGCCACCCCTTCCACATGGTCCTCCATGCAGAGCCTCCTTTGAGTACAAGATCAGTCATTTTTACAATACAGTCACTGCTTCTGTGTTCTACAAGGTCATATGACTGTGTCAGTTGTCACAACTGACTGCAATGAACGCAACTAAAAATGCATATTAACAATTCAATGCAAACAATGAAAAGTGTGCATCTTTCTGTCCTGAAATCGACGGGTGCCAACACTTAAACTTATGTCACCACAAAACAACCTCAAGCAAATTTCAATTAATCAAAAAGAATCAAAACAGCAGATGTGGACGTCAAGGGCATATGCAACTTCCAAACACTGTGATGCAGTTTGGCACTGAATATAGCCAGTCTTTCGATGCTGACTGTTGACAGTTTTCAGCAGCTGAAACAACCAATATAGGTTACTCAGGCCTCAAGCTCACTGGAGATTGTGGCTCGACGAAGAACGAGTTCCTATTAACTTTTCACGGTAACTAAGGCCCTGTCCTGCATCACTTAAAAGACGCAGCAAATTACTTGCCAAAATTCTTTCACATCTCAGTTCAGTTGCATCTTATGCTTCCATCTAAACTTCAGAACACAATTAAGATTCCAAGAAAACTGGAATAATCCGACTTAGGTTCTAGGTGGCAAAAAAAGTTTGGTACAGACACCTTATACTGTTTTGACCTACTACCGATGTCTGACATCGTCTCAGTACGCTCCTTTCACGCTCGTTCTACACACGCAGTATGGTTGACCCTGATCGCGCTTGGTCACTGTAAAGACAGTATAGTCGCAGTACAATTGTGTGACGACTGATCAAGCTCAGACTGAGTACAATAACAGCACGACTATGGAGAGTGTTCGAAGATCGTACTGTGACTATGGTAGGAGCTGTGTGAGTGAAGACGAAGAGCAGATCAAATGCACTGCGATCAAAATGGCTACAACGACCAAACAGCGACTTGGATATGGCTGGATGGATTGTTCTGATGACAACAAAGTCCATGCTCTACAGTGTGACTGCATTACCTTCCTTTGGAATCATGATGCGTTCTTTCTCTGAAACTGTAACGCTGTGCAGCTGATGGTGAAACTCGTACACAATATTCACTTCTTTATCCACACCGACACAGGGATCATAGAAGCCCGGCAGTTCAGCCTGCAGTTACCAAACAACGTCGGAAAAAGAAATCAATGTCTAGAGTGCATGAGTTATAAGCGAATTTAATGCGTGCTTTTTAGCTGATGGGTGTCAGGTTAGACTATGACATGTAATGGTTACCAGAAAATAAAAATACAAAGAAAAAACTAAAAACAAAATAGCCAAAGAGCACCAGTCCACGCCCAGTCTTGTGAAAGGCAGTCCAGAAGGAGTCAGCAGAAACAGGAACAGATTTGCAGAACAACTTGGTTTTAAGCCTAAAGTGAAAGACTGATGGAGTGATAGACGGCGAGAGTGAAGACAGAGGTTATATTTGCAGGATTAGGTGAATCATATTCACAATAAAATATCATCTTTTAACCTTTGTTGATCTGTGTGAAAAAAACTTAATGACTCTACGCAACTGATCACTCAAAAAAACTCTCATAAAAATATGACAGTTTTAAGTGAAAGTTTATCACTACTGTACCCAAACGGCCCAGAACATACATCTATGAATTTAATTAACTGCAAAGAAAAACTCAGCAACAACAGTAGACATTCTGTTTACATACCAGTTGAGTACCAGCTGGCACAACCAGCTGCGAGTTCTTCACCATTGACTGTAGCGGAACCGTGACATCGATACACTCCAACTCACTGCAACCAGTGTAGTTAACTTTTTCTGACTAACTAGAAAATACAGTACACCTTTCAGTAGATAATCGCCAATGTTTAATTTTACTGTAAAGTCAACTATGTTATGTTTTAAAACTGTTCAAGGACGCAGTATTTGTTGCTTCAAACTGACTTTAGCTCCGACTCCAGTTACCAGTTTAATAGCCAACAGTACACCAATCACACCAGTTGTGTACCTGGAACCGCCGATGAGCCGCCCATAAAGAGCCTTTCGAACGACCAAACCACCCTTGGCTTCTTCAATCTCATACGACCTCGCAACACTTTCTTTCATCAGTTCTGCCTATCAGCACACATAGTGATACGTAAATGTGTGTAGCACTGATAACAATTTAACAGCGGTATGATATGGTCTCGCATAATGCACAGATTGTCAACTTACATTCACTTACGAGAATATTTTCACCAATAACACCTAATTAAATGAACATAAATAAAATTCTGAGGCATTATCTGAAGAATACTTTTGTCAATATCGATAACATTCAGACTGTCATGACTATGACGTGAACAGCGCCATATTGTGACAAGACAGAATTGAAACACGATAAACAAAGCACAATAAACAACATAACACTATGTAACACGTATGTGATCACTGATGCTGTCAACTGTCTCAACAGAGATGACCGTATTGTTTCATGTCAAGAAACATCCCACAAAAGTGAATGTCTAATATTAACCAATTCAAGAAGAAAAAATGTGGACTAGTTAAAGACTCCAAGGAACAGTAATTGCAACCCTTGGACTTATGCCATGCCAAAGCTGAACTCAGATGGCCAAAAACATTGAAGGCTTAAAGTGACGCAAGACAGGTTTTAACTTGTCTTCATTTGTCCATTAGTCCCTCTGGGCAGGGCATGTCTCTCCAGTGTGCTGGCAATGAAGCCATTGTTTACATTTGTCTCAAACAGCGGAACTCAGTGGGCCGCGGTCACCCATAGCAGGCACTACAGCTCATGAAAGGCAGATCAGGTGCTCCAGCAGTCAAGACGGCCACTCTCTGTTATCTAATTACCACAGCAGAGACTACCATGTGCCAATATTCATGGAAACAGCCACCAGTTACAGATTAGTCATGACACTGGTGAACCAATTGTGTTGGCCCAGGAAATTAATCTATCTCAGAACATATTCGCAAGAAATCAAGGCCAAGTGTCCAGTCCACCCCCCCCTCCCCATTCTTGGCTTGAACCTGGGCCTGTAGAGGCGACCAGCCAAGCACCTTGGCTATTGTAGCTTAATCATTAGTCTACTGAGGCCGACATATAATATCTTTATCACAATACAAAATAAAACCATACATACAGCAAGCTTAGCTTCCTTCTGTTTCTCTGCCATTCTCTGTATATTTGCTTCTTTTTTCGCTTGTGCCTCTCTACAACAGGTAGGGTTAACGATGCAGAAAACATCAACAAACTCTGTTTCTCAGGTGCAAGCTTAAAGGACACCCACCGGTGTATTACTGGTGAACCTTCACCCATTTATTTTCAATACTTCCACAGGCAAAATGCGATCAGCAGCTGAGTGGCTCTGATATCTAAATGTGACTGACTGGCGTCAGAAAGAACACCAAGTCTGTCCTCATTATTGTCCTCAAGCAACCTCGATTGAATTAAGATAACACTGCAAAACAAAAATTACACAAATACAAAAAAACAATAAAATTCCAATTTAAACAAGCATGTTTTTTTGTATCTCTGTGGAAATGTGATATAAATAATACTGACAGAGCTCAACCTATCCACACAGATGGACCAGTAACCGAGAAAGTGCCGATAACTCCAGCATGGTTCATGTCATGTCAAGGTATTGGATATAGTGGTGCAGAAACACGGTTCACGACAGCAGGGGACGTGAACCAAATCAGTGAGATATGACCGAGAGTGTTGCCGGAAGACAGAGTAAATATGAGCTGCCATTCTGAAGGGGTTTCTATAATGAACAAATTACCAATGCAACTGTCATCAAATCTGAGTAACTCTATTTAAAATGAGCACAAAGTGTCTATCTAATATGCTAGCTGATTAGTCATGCCTGTATTCTGCGCTATCGTGTCTATTCATCACATTGCTAAGCTCAAATGTTTGTTAACACACCAACCTTTCCTGCTGTTTGTCAACATACGGTTTCACTATTAGTACTTTGACGGCAAAGTATGCGGCCAGCGGCACAATGGTTCCATAGAAGATAGGACTTGGCACGATGAACTCAGACAGATGTATTGGAAACACAAACAACTGGTTACCGCGAGTCACCCTACAATGTAGACAATATTAATGCTATGTAACCACCACAAGACAAAAACTCCATCAGACAAAGACCAATTTTTTAACTTCTAGCTTCAGATGGATTACATTTCATTTCTAAGCTAGAAAGAGCACTCCTGGTCGTTGACAGCTCGACAAATTTGCTGTGAAACAAACTGCTAATCTGAACAATGTCAACTTCTTGCCATCAGACTGTTTGGTCTGTGAGTAAGTTCAACGGACATAGAAATCTTAATGTCAATGTCAGTGTTGAGCACTACTCAAAGCTACAAAATGACGGCAAGGTTGTTTGACTGTTGTCAGTAGTTACAGCTGTACTGTTGACCAGCAGGTCCCAACTAAGAAGTCCAGCTGTCACTCACAAAACAGACGATGGTTGCAACAGTGCAGCCTCTAATTGTTGCCCACAGTTTACACATACCATGGCTTATCTGCATATCAGGTTGAAAGTGTGTTGCTTTATGCATTCCTAAGATATAGACAGGTGCACATTTTTAGCTATGTGTACATACATAACCCCTGAACAATGGGTCTTTTACTAAAACCCTGAGTTGAAAACTAAGTTTTAAACCAAAGCACAGTCTGAACCTTAAAGTCAGGTTTTAAACTAGTGCTGCACAAATGAATGCAGACATGCAATAAGAATTAGGTTTACTACGCAGAATGATTAACAATTCTGACACAGGTCATGACACATTAAGGAAGGGTGCACAATATGCAAACACTGATGCTCTGCGACAAGATAGCACTGCACCAATATTACAAACATACAACAAAGACAATCAAAAAAATACCGCAGCTTCAGCATGACACCGCTCGGCACACCAACTGCTATTGACGCACTGACGTCACTGAACTGAGTGATCTTCTTCGCACAGCCATACTCCACCAACGCACCATAAGAACTCAATCTACACGCAGACAACTTCAGTGTGATATCTACAGTGTATAGTCAGTTCCTGTCAACAAAATTTGCGCAAAACACATCTCTAATGCTGTTAGTGAAATGTTTAACTGGTCATCTACTGCTGATTGTAATGATAATCCAAGCATATCCGTTTCTCTCTGTTCAGCAAGACAGCAAGAATAGATTACTACAATGCTAACGACCCGTCTCACGTCACTATAATCATTCTCTTGTTTAATAATAATAATAATAATAATAACGCCAAGTTGATCCTAATGTATTCTAGCAGAGAACTAGAAAAGACCACCAGGACTTCCTTACCGTAGATGGCCAAAAACAGTCCCAAGTGACCTCCATTCCTGACTGAAATACTTAACACAGCCCAGAAACGTCCACTCTGAAGCCTACGGGCTACAAGTGGTGCAAGCCTGGAACGATGATCATGAAAAATACACCACACAGTTACAGGTGAGCACCAGTTAGTCAGTAGAAGAAAAAAGTAATTTCCAAAATTACTTATCGTTTCCTCGGCAACTGATTGGAATTTCCACATGGAATTGGGCAGGCTAACAGACTGTCATAATATGTCACTATCAAGAAGATCGACCGATTGCGGTGAAAAGTGGCAAATATACCGACATTTTAACGTGACGACCCTGCTTTACCCCTTACTCCTGTAAAATGAAATAATGGACAAATTGTCAGATGTTTGCAGTTTTGAACTGTCTGAAGTGTTCTGCATACCTCTGGTGGTTTTGTAACTCTTTTAACATAATCATTGATCATGTGACTGATCAGTTCATTTTGCAGCACTTTCTAAAGCTAATGGAGCTCAATTTGGTTTGAATTAAAGACTGGAGCTTGTGATAGACCTTCCACGTCACTTCTCACACGTGGTAGCCCAAGGGGCTTAGGTCCAGAGAATGTCAATGCAACTGGTCCTCTGTGGTAAAATCTGGACAACTTGCAGCCACTGTACTGGCAAGCCATTTGGCTGAAATCTGAACGTAGCAGGCAGCAGTAACGTCCATCATCGACAAGTCTTGAGAAAGATGACCGACTAGAGATTAATTAATCAGTGATAACTGACTAGTTATCAATGCAATATGCAACCTCAGTTACCTGTGATCAAAAAGGATGCCAATAAACGTTATCATGTGTTTAGCAAACCTTCCGGCTACTTGTAAATAGCTTTACTATGAAAGCGTTTCTGAGAGTGCAAAATCACTGTGGGAAGAAACCACTGTCAATAACTTGGGTCATAATTATTGACCAACAATTGCAGTTTGTGGCAATTATGTAACATAAATGATAAATAAATACATCATATATTATGTCAAAATTCTTTAGAGCTGTGAAAAAAATTAAAAATACATGTAATTTAGGGAACTGATTTTTTGCTGACACTGCAAATTCTGCAGTTACGACGTGTTCTTAACATATTCACAGCATTCCCATGATCCATACACGTGTTGCTGATGTGGTACTAATGAGACAGTCTACCTCAAAGTTGCTTTAACCTTGACATCGTAGCGTGTAAACCGGTATGCATAATGCAAAAAGACGAAGCTGTTTGAAATTCCCAACTAAACACAAACATTAACAAGAATCTCAGTTATCACTGATAAACTGTGCAATTCTTGTGCAAGCATGCCGCATACAATGTAACCTCTATTTGTATCTGTAAGTCAGCAGATGCTATATATATATATATATATATATATATAATCGCTTATCTGTCCACTGAGATGGAAATGTGTAACTCTGTGCATGTTCCTAAATTAACAGCTACAATAGCTGGGACGACCTTCGAAGGCCATTTAAGGAACTGGTAATGGCACAGTTCAATAGTCCAGATACAATTTCACAATAGTTCTCCACAGTAATTATGTCTATCGTGTACAATTTCTGAGATATTAGCACTAACTTAGTGTTGTCTACCTGTGACCTTCAGCTCCATTAAAAGAACTAAAATTATAATTGCATAGTCATTGATAATCATGTTGCAGCAAAGAGATACTACATTTTATTAGCCGACCGTACTAATGGTCACACTTATGCTACAGTATTTCATCTGTCTGTCATCTGTGACGTTATGTATTGTGGCTAAACGATGCATCCTAGAGCAAAAGCTACTATTGACAGCCTATGGGAAATCATATATGAGAAATCCATTGGTACCAAAATGAATGACCTTGACCTTCGTTTAGAGGTCGTATCAAGGTCACGTCAACCATTGTGTTACATTCTACGTTGAATATCTCGGAAACCATTAGAGATAGAGGCTTGGTTCCAAAAGACCTCCAATACAAAATGGCACATGGGCTGTCAAATGGTCACGTGACCGATGACGTCATGTGACCCCAAAGGTGCTGTGAGGCAGTACGGTCCGGTTATCCTAGCAACAGCTTGGCTTCTTGTTAAATACTGGATTCAGACAGATGTTGAATAGCTGAGATGATCTGCATATCATTTAAGGTTATTAAAAATCTTCGCCATTCAATTTTCCTATGCAACACATAACATATCAAGTTTCACATTTGTCATCCATAGTAACTATGCACAATCATATCTATCAGCAAATGTTCATGAATTGGGAGATGTGTGACAATGAATTACCTTGAACAATGTTTCAAATGTAACAAAACAGTAGATATGTTAGTACTGACATAACACATAGTGGATGGATCTAGATGGTTTGTAACCCACAATCACAATGTGTTTTACGACACCAAACCACCCAGAGTGAAGTCCAGTGCATTAGCAGATTCCTCAAGAGACTGACTGCCAAGCCATCCAAAAATCACAAGCATAGTAACTGCAAGTTTGTTACAGCAGAGAAGCAGAAAAAGTGCCGTGGCTACGGTGCTGCTGATGAAAATAGCCAGTCACAGCATGGGCTGGCAGGGATTGTTTGTTTCAGCCTGTACAGGCTTCGCGTATCGTAAACATAAACACATAACACACAAATCATAGCATCAGAGCACTGAAAGTGACAGATTTGTCCAAGCAAATTAGTCAGTTCAGAGCGAAATGGATACAAACCTGAACGCTGGTAACAATATGGTGTAGATCACGGTCCCAGACCAGCGTAGCGTTCATCGACGAATGTACACCGGCCGTCCACGTCAGCCGACCCTGAATGTTCTTGTCGATCTGATGTGCTAACACTGAAACATTGACACGACTTCACTCGTAACACATTCATCACAAGGCACAGCAATATGCTGCACAATCAACAACGATATCACGACAATGTAATCCTAGTACAAACATTAAACATGTGAAACTTTGCTAACTTAACTACATTCGTTAACCCTACAACATTCATTACCTCCACAGTTTTGTAACTGGTGCTTCTCTCCAACGGTATTTATACATATTGTAATAACACTGTTTCTACTAACAATTTCTTAACTGGGTAATTTGTATTTCGTCTCAAATTACATCATGTTCCAAATATCTCGCGAAGTAGCCTTCATCGACAGGACTGCGGAATGTGACAATTGATGCCTTCTTGAGGCTCAATAAAATCTCACAACATGCAAACTCATATGTTTTTAACCCTTTAAGGCCCAAACACGCATACATGCTCGCTGTCCACAATCTGCAGCAAACTCACCAGCACAAATATGTGCGTTAATTTTCACTAATGTACTGGCACGTAATTTATCCATTAAGGTAATAGAAATAAAACAAAACAATGGTAAACCACAAAGAGCTCGCTGTATCCAAAATTTACCATTTATCCAATTTACCAAACACAGCATACACTATACAAATATCAAGATAGCTGACACAATACGTTAAAATACAGACTGATAACATTATATTTACTGATATTCAAGCCGGGTCTAATAAATCCTTGAGGTGAAAACTGCAGTGTTCCAGCCGCTGTGCAGTAGCTACATACACAACTCATCGTCAACAGAGAATGCAACGTGACAGATACAATAATCACCGATAACAACATAACAAATGATGAAAACAATATCGCTCGAGGGGGTGGATTGTCACTAACGTTGTGTTCCCAGTCACAGACAGCCTCTTTAAATGGCTTACCAAACAAGGAGTATTTGGATAAGGCTATGCTGATGACAGGGCAGTGCTCGTCACTGGAAGGGTTCTCTCTGCGATACAGCACAGCACATACTCAAGGGTGTCGAATGACAAACCTCTCAATACGACTGTGATGATGGTGTTTACAAGAAACCTTTAAGAGACAGAGAGAGTTTTAAACTGATACAATTCTACAATCACGATCTTGTAAATTAGAAACAAGTTAAATACCTTGGAGTCACTTTACACTACACCGGATTGGATTGGATTGAACAGTGTTTTACATCCCCGCCAACACAAAAGTAACAACCAACAGTATCAAAGTACTGACGGAACAAATAGTACACAGACAAATCAAACATACAATAATCAGACATGAACACAAAACACAGCTAATCCTCTAGTCTACATTAATATGGGTGACTAGGGGACAGCTCCCTCCCAGAGGGCAGGGTTGCCAGGCCTGAATGGCCGTGGGGCTGCCGCCATGGTACCACTTTAGACTACAAGTGAACTTGGAAAGCACACGTTGATGCTAGATGTTAAAAAGCAATATTAGCTTTTACCGCTGGCAAAACTTGTGGTTATTCTCCTAAAACAGTACATTTGCTTTATACAACAGTAACTATGCTTACTGTCACGACAGATACAGTAGGTGCAGATGAAACATCCCAACCGACAGAACGACTGGATTTTATACTTTCGTGTACATGAGCTAGAGCATAGAGTTAAAGAAAATAAATGAGCATAGCAAACCCTCGGCGCCATAGAGTATGGAACCCACGCAGAGATATGACAGGGTCATTCCCAACACCAACCTCGACCTATCGTAAACAAACAAATTAAAATTAAACAACGGCAAACAAACTCCAATACAGAACACAATGCAGTGTGAAAGATGCCAGTAAAATGTTACCAGTAAACTGCACGAAAATAACACGCAACACATTATCACACATCACCATCAGGATTAACACGGAACTTGATTATAAATGCAGTTCATCACAGCCCTATTACATCGTTATGAATCAATTCTGAATATTGTTGGATTCAAAATATCTCCAAGAAGAAGAGCAGCATATTTAATTATAGACATGTATCATGCAAAATATCAAAACAAACTAAACTCCATATTTATGATCAGGATTAAAACCCTGATCAGGTAAATTGCAAGACCTAATAGCTTGTTTTAACGTGAATTAAAATTCAACCGGAAAGCTCAAGGTATGATGCTAAAACTATAGAATCCGGCACAAATCCTGATCCTGGATGTACACTATCAGTGTAATCTGGGAGAGAATAGAAAGTTAATATTTCTAGTGCAACAAAAAAAATCTACTAGTGTAATTTTTTTTATCAAAATGTGTCTCGAAATGGTGGAGATATGCAAAATAACCATAATCCAGCGACATAGTGGATCCCAGATGCAGCCTGTATCCATACTATAAACCATATTGGGCTCAAAACGCAATCATTTCCAGCAAGGCATAATATCTACCAGCAATCCAAGTTTCAAATAATTTTTATCAAACAAAATAAATCAAGCAAGTTCAGAATCCAGTGTGAATCTGTACCAGACCCAACGCAATTAAAACCCAAATCAGACTCAATACTTAATCAATTCCAGCTACTTACAGACATAGACTTGCCAAGCTTCATTGAAACCTGATGGCAAATTTTGGATTATTATTGTAAAGAAAAAACAATACAAATGTGATTTCAGACCCAGCCTACAATCCAGACTGAGCGCACAGATTAATCATTAATCATTTCTAGCGAGGCACGATATGTAACAGATGTTCATTGAATACTGTCCGGAAAATTTGAACATACAAAGCAATAAGTCCAAAATCCGGTGTCAATCCAGAACCAGATCTGGCCTGTATCCCGACTGACTCGGACGAGGCTCAAAACTTCCAGCAAGTCACAAGACCTAGAGGCCTATCAATCACCACAGAAATCCAAATGGTTTGAAATTTCATTATTAAAACTGTAATATATCTAAGGACTTATGAAACTACTTTCCTCACACTATCATTCAACCATGGTCTGGTACAGTTAGCAACTACATGTAATTGATCACCTCAGCCCATGCAGAGTGACTCAATACACGCCTCAGTGCAAGGCTGATTGAACCGGCACCATTGCCGTTACGTGTAGACAGATGACCACTGACAACAGCCGTGTCTGTTACCGTCAGTGGACATTCAACGGACTGGGTGACGGACATTTCACTCATCTCAATAGTCGGCAATAATCGGCTGCACAAAAAAAGGCACAACACAACGCAAAGCAAATGATGTTCGCTCAATATGTGAACTGGAAAAAAACCGTGACAGAAAAATCAAACAGAAACACTTCCAGTAGAGTTTAGTAAGATTCAACGTCATGCCCTTCAGGCCATTTTACAATCTTCCCAACAAAACACAAAATACATAAACAACCACAGAAAAAAGTACAGTGGTCGACTTCAATGAATCACATTGGAGGCACACGTTTATGGACAAAGAAAAGTGACTAAATATGCACACACTGAAGCAAATAAAACTAAAACCTAAGGTGTGTTCCGTAGCAAAGCTGCTCGACTTGACAAGCAGCGGCAAGTCTTCGTCAGCTCAACTGATCTGCTCGCCGAGCAAACAAAGCGTCCCATTGAGGTGCTTTGTCTGCTTCATGCGTGCTCATTTGTCTTGTTTACGTTTGTTCGGCAAGATGGAATTTGGTTTGAATTTCCAGTTTTATTTTAGTAAAATTGCACAGTTCTGCATTTGCACAGGATTCTCGGACACACAGGATCCTACCATGCCAGAAAGCGACAGTTCTCCAGTAAAAAAAATTAGCGAAGAACATTTAGTTGCAGCACTATATTTGTTTACACCTGCTAACAATAGAGCAGGCCGCTCCGTATCTATGGTAGGTGTTGGCTATCGAGCAGATAACAGGACAAGGCAAGCAACTCATCTACAGAACACGTCTCTTATTTAGGGGCCTTTTAAGCCATCTAGACAAGAAACAAACTAGTCTCTCACGACACAGTTAAACTGTCTATTGAAGCAAAAAAAATACCAGTTTGTTGTCAAAATTAGCATTTACAGATATCATACAAAAAGATCAGAATTTAATGCACGTGAAAAAATATCAATTCCAGCAAAGTTTAAGACTGCACACGCGCCCAATTTTATTGAACTCCAACAGTAATCATTCAAATAATTGTGCTAACATGATGAATAAAAAGGATAGACAGACAGATGACCCAGAAACATGCAAAAGCTTTGGCAAAGGCGTAATAACAAAAAAATAAGATAATTTACAGTTCACTCACTCATCGGTGACCAAAGACTCGTATCTGTCAAAGATGTCAGTCGCATCCACTCGGATGCTCACAGTTCCCTGCAAACGCAGACAACAAAAACATCACTCACAAATATTTGATGCACGTAAAACACACAAAGTGGACACTGTAAAGCTGCTGCAAATGTATTACAACAAATACAACCCGTACGGTACATGAGCAACTGTGTAATCAGCTGCCTGATGCATGTCACGTGCTAAACCATACGACATACGACACATGTAGCACAACTTTATCACTAAATGCTCCATACCTGGAAAGTCGGACAGACACAAAATCATTGCAAGAAAGCAACCATCACATCTGCCTTTCTAGGGAACTGACATAATTCGTCCCAAGAGAACTGCTGACCTCAAGCTACTGGCATAATATTATACACATTATTATGGACTATTTGACTAAACAGCAGTCACAACGGCAGTGCAGGGCCGATTTAAAAAAACTAAAACTAAAGAACCATCTGAAACCATAACAGTGGCAGTTCTGTGATAGTTTTCATTGCAATTGTATGATATTTATTCTGATATAGTTTTAGTATTACACAACCTTACTACAAAAAATAAATGAATGCAAAAACTGCCATTTTTTTGCACAGTAGTTGGCAAAAACCAATGTTTTTGCACAATATTTGGAAAAATGTACAAATAGTGGCCATTTTTGGTTTATTCTGGGGATGCAATGAGCTTGTGCTTGTATAACGAAACTCTACTGTTGTTGGCAAAAAAAGTTTAAAAACTCCTGTTTTTTCACTTTCAGAAACGAAATTGATACCTAAAATGCAGTTTTTCACACGATACTGATTAAAACGGAACCGAGTTATTGAAAACAGTATACAGTGGTCCTGTGGACCAGCTTCAAATGAGCACACAGAGACACTCTCACGCAACACATACAAAGGTTTGAAAGCTATATCCCAGAAGGCACGTAGTTAGATGGATCGGCGATTCAGAGTGTGCCATCCTTCTAACTTCCTGCTTTAATCGAGGAACTGAACGATTTATATATTGACAGTGTCAGAGGCATTGGACAAATCCAACGCGGTGGCGTGACATAACCATCTCTGTTGGTAAAATAATTAACAGCTGATTTTTAACAGCAACACTAGAATCATTACAACTTTTGTCTTTTTTAAAGCCAAACTGCAATTCATCTGTAGCTAGATAGTCATTATGCAGTTCCATTAAAACACACTCACTCAGATAGTTTGGAGATGACAGGAATGGATGTGATTGGTCAATAATTATTAATCTCGATCAGACTTCTGCATTTGTCTTTGACCACTGGCACAATTACACCGGCACCAAAATTATCTGGTACGAATTGATGCCTAGCAAGTCATATATGACCTATCGAATGGCATTATTGCCAATGACCTTAAATGACCCCTAACCTGGGGTTTAAGGTCATGCTACTTTGTAAAGGGAATATTTCAAAACAATGCATTTGAACAACTGCAGATAGTTCATTTATTTAACCTCCACTGTACTGTGCCACTGACATGCGGACCCTCGGTGATAGCCGAGCCTCTTGTCATTAATGGTGACAAACACAAAAAAATCTCACTTTAGGGTTAGTTTGCTGCTGCAGCCGTCTTTCGTTCTTCTCTCTCTCCAGTCGCTCAAACTCTTCCAGTATTTCTTGAGGTGTCTTTGTGCGGGCAACAACCTGACAGAGAATCATGAAGTTCAGTTATAACGATACAAGAGTCGCGCTAGCATCACAAACAAACGATACTGAAAAATGCCTTTAACAGACAAGAAAAAGCTGCATTTGAGATCAATACCTCCCAGCCATCAGTTTCAAGACCTTTAATTCCAGTCGTGTCGTAGATAGCCTTTTTGTGAGGATCTGCTAACACTACAGATACACAACAGGACAAACTATGTAATAACATCTGTTTAGTTCAAGAATTACTCAACCAGACATAGCAGCTGGCAAATATGCTTCAAATATATCATATAGATGTGTAAGACATGACGTGACAATACATTAACTCATATCTCAAAAGCAAACTACAAGTAGTTTAGCAACCCATTAAATATTAAATAGTTATTTTGGACATGAATGTGTCATGGCAAATTGACTGCTTTCGTGCGTTCAATGGAAGCAGGAAAGAACAAATGAAAATACTAAACACAGAAACCCTTAAAAACAAGATGGCTAAGTTGAAGCAGTTTGTGGTGTTGACAACTCCATACAAATTTTTTAACACAAAAGCAGCTTACTGAAGACTGACGATAGTTCCAGTTTATTACATATTCATAGTAACACAGTCTATTACACGATTCACATCACAGGTGACAATGTGCACATAGTCTGCACAGTGCCAAACCAACAACCCATCTGCTGAACAATTAGGACTGGCCAGCACCACAACACAAACACTATACTACAGTGAGCTTCACTGAAGCTGCAATTGGAAGTATCAGGACGCGGTATCAACAGTTGAATCAAATGCAAATGTTTGCTGGCATCTGAACTTCTGAAGACTCATGTACAGCAAAAAAGCAACAAAGTGTCATGAGATGTGACAGTGTCCACTTTCACAAACTTGGTTTGAACAGTAAGCCATTATTTTGAGAAATGTACTGCAGTTTTGGTATCAGTTTCGGCTTTTGATAAACTGCACAAAGTGGCTGTTTTTGTCATAAGAAATTTACAGTTTTATTAAAATACATGGCTACAACAACAGCATATGACAAACAAAAGAACTCGAGACACTCGACACACTAGGCAGCTATTAAGCACAAAAATGTTTTTTTCAGCAAAACACTCAGCAAAGATCAGTTTTTGATCAATTTATTGCCTTTCATATGTAGTAACTTAGCACTTTAGAAAACTGCCACAAAACTGCGGTTTCAGCAAGATTTTCAGCATAAAAGTGGCCAAAATGTCTACATGACTTACATTGAACTAAAAACATGCAAACCTTCATGTGCTTTCTTTATCTTATTGAACAGTTGTTCTGCTTTTGTTTTCATCTCTTCTGTTACGTGCTTATCCGGATGATACATGCGGCTCATCTTTCTGAATGCATTGTTTATCTCTTCTCTTGTAGCCTAATAATGCAAACCAAACAGTCTGACAATATGCACTCCAACCAACTGAAAAACTACAAACATTTCAGTAGGCATGCTAAATTTGGTTTATTTTTAAATTCCCAGTTTGATTCGCAAAATATGCATTGTTTCAAAGTCCGGCTATGGACACTGGGTGGGAGATGGATGTGTGAGTGAGTGAGCAGTGTTTTACGTCCCCACCAACACAGTATAGGTTATACGGGAGACGGGGGGAGATGGATGCACGGAAAAGAGAGCTGATGGCATCTCAAGCGTGGACATCTGTTGCCGGCTGGCACCATAAGGTGAACAACTTCCAAGCCAGTTGCCAGCAGCAGTCGTATTGACATCGGCATGGGGGGGACAGAAGTACGACACAACGTCAGACAGGAGGGCAGCCAATATCGACGCCAAGCGGGTGATTCGTTGATTGACAGATGCAATGGCCTGACGCAACAGAACATCAAATGCCCAAATAACATAGCGAGAGTTATAGGCATAAGCCTAACAGGTTTCGGTAAGCATACCAAAGATAGAAAAATAAATTAGAACTCAACTGAGTTAGCTAACACCAATATGTGTAACTTCGACACCCAGTTCCAGAAATTTCAGATTCCCAGTTATACTTAATTTCTTGCTGCAGCCAATGTTCGTCAAGTATACTTTTAAGGAGTTTAATGTTGGTGCACTGACAATTCGTGATCGTAAACAATGTCACAACAACTGCTAACTCATAATTCCAGCCACATTGCCACAATTCACCAAACACACCGAATGCTTTCGGCCACTGCATGACTCCAGTGCGGTTGCTATGGCAGTTCGTCATACTCAAATGCAATTGCGCGCCATTGCATTTTTCACGAAGCCGGCATATCGTATCTGTAATGCAGTAACCAACCACAATTATAATTTAATATTTGCTCAGCACACTGTAACGAACAGCTGTCGTCATTTAAGCAACCTACTTGTTTACTGACGCCAAGCCAAGCGTAATAATCGTCCGATTCAACAAGGTCATCATGTTCGTTGGAGGTCGCCATTTTTGTACATTTGTTTACATCCAACGAAGAGTATATAACTTGGATTTAATTAATAAATAAATAAGTAAAATGCGTCATGCATGGAAAAATATACAGGGTGCACCAAAAAGTGATCAATAATCGAATAGGAAAAATTCCGATCTCTGCAACTGTAGTATTTTTGGCCACAATACATTTTGCAGTGCTTACTCAGGAGGATTCAGGCCTCATATTCTGCAATTTTTATTGCAATATTTGGTTGCATTCAAAAA
>Ga0056114_1000163_pt1 | contig 18754 bp, 20 predicted proteins | sample WorMetHERISLAND1_FD_77005 | JGI IMG/M metagenome (GOLD analysis project Ga0056114, IMG submission 77005) | Marine gutless worms symbiont microbial communities from Max Planck institute for Marine Microbiology, Germany - Olavius loisae HERON... ...
CACCTGTTCCTAAAGGAGTGCGAATGGCGGTTCAATGGAGGTGATCACCGGGAACTGCTTAACCAATTAAAGACATGGGTGAATTCGAGACAAAAACGTCCTTAGCTAGGACAGCCCAAAAAAAATACGCTGGAAACGATCGACCGTGCCATTTATTCGGCGGCGGCTGGCTGAACGTCGCTATTGGCGATCAACGACCGGCCGGTCATCTCTTCGGGCTGCGGCAAGCCAAGTAGAGACAACAGCGTCGGTGCCACATCGCATAGGCGGCCATGCCTGAGTTGACCAACGTTTGACGGCGCGTTGACCATCAACACGGGCACGGCATTCAACGTATGTTGCGTATGGGGCTCGCCGGATTCCTCGTCGAACATAGTTTCGCAATTGCCATGGTCGGCAACGATCAACATGACCCCGTCTGTTTCCTTGATCGCTTCCTCTAGGCGTCCGAGGCATTTGTCGACAGTTTCGGCAGCGCCTATCGCAGCCTCGAGAATGCCCGTATGGCCGACCATGTCACCGTTGGCATAGTTAACGACGATCATGTCGAATTTTACCGACGTGATCGCGTCGACGAGACGATCGGTTACCTCCGGGGCCGACATCTCCGGTTTCAGGTCGTACGTGGCGACCTTAGGCGAGGACACGAGAATTCGTTCTTCGCCCTCGAACACGGCCTCCCGCCCACCGTTCAGGAAAAACGTGACATGGGCATACTTTTCGGTCTCGGCGATACGCAACTGTTTCATGCCGGCTTCGGAAACCAACTCACCAAGAATCCGGGTCAGTTCCGTGGCCGGGAACAGGACCTCGAAAAATGCATTCAGTTCCGTCGAGTACTCGACCATGCCAAGACGCGCCGATATTGTCCGGACCGCGGAGCGTTCGAACCCGTCGAAATCCGGATCGACTAGCGCCGCCAGGATTTCGCGAGCTCGGTCGGCACGAAAATTGGCCATCAAAATACCGTCGCCATCGGCGATCCCACCAAAATCTCCAACGACCGTCGGCAGCACGAACTCGTCCGTGGTGTCGACCGCATAGGCCTGGTCCATGGCGGCGAGAGCATCAGGTGCGGTTTCGCCCTGACCCACAACCAACGCGTCATAGGCGCGCTCGACGCGGTCCCAGCGTTTGTCTCTATCCATGGCGTAATAGCGACCGGAAACGACGCCCACATCGACATTGGGTAGATCTGAAATATTCGCTAGGAAGGTTTCGAGATAACCGCGCCCACTTTTCGGCGGTGTATCGCGACCGTCCATTAAGGCATGGACACGGACCGGCACGCCCTGATCGGCCAAACAGCGCGCGAGAACGGCCATGTGGTCCTGATGGGAATGAACACCACCCGGTGACATCAGGCCCATCAGGTGGCAGACGCCACCGTTGTCTTTCAGGGTCTCGATAAAATCTGACAGGCGCGGGTTCGCGGCGAGTGATCCGTCGTCGACGGCGGTATCGATGCGGGGCAGATCTTGCAAGACAATCCGGCCGGCACCGAGATTCATATGCCCGACCTCGGAGTTTCCCATCTGCCCGGCGGGAAGTCCGACGTCGCCAGCCGAAGCATCGAGTGTTGCCTTCGGGACCGAACTCACAAGGCGATCCCAAACGGGCGTTTGGCCGAGGGCAATGGCGTTGTTTTCCGTCTCCGTCCGGTCGCCCCAGCCGTCAAGGATACAAAGGACGACGGGTCCGCCACGGTCCGAATTTCCAAGCTTATCAGTCATGGTTCAAATATAGGGCAATTGCCGGTCGAGGAAACATCGTATGCGGAATTTATCACGGAAAGGTTACAGATTCGGCAACCAGTCCCGGTGCCGGGCCCTTTGGCAGCACTCTTCATTATCCGCTGCTAGCGCATTGATATTAATGACTTTTCTTGACGGCTTAGTTGTTCATGCCGCAAAATCGGTCATCGTATCGTTTGTTTCGAACCCGCAGATGCGACGCTATGGATAGGAGGAGCCATAGATGTCATTGGAAAAACAACTCCGGGGTTACCAGCTAACGACAGCCGATATCCTATACCATTGCCCCGACCACCCGTCTGTCTTGCAGAATTTCATTTGGCAGGATCTGGATGTTGCACCGGCGTTCCCTGTGTTGCGCCGCTTTTTGGACTTCTGGGAGCAAAACATCGACGGACGCCTGCACAGCGTCCGCGTAGCCAGCAAGTCAATCATCAAACCGGCTGAGTTCCGGATCGTCGGCGAGGTCTGCCGCATCAATTGAAGGCGGATTAACGGTCAAGCTGGCTCATAGGACAGGAGCATCGCCAACGACCGAGTATTTCGCCGGTTCGGTCTTGCGTTGATCATTCATGGAATCATTCCGCGTTGATCCTTGTCAACGCGAGGCGCGATTTAACGGTTAGACTGACATAAAAATGACATCCGTCCGCGCAGGTCACAGGAGGGGCTAATGGCCTATATGGAATGGTCCGAAAAATACGCGACCGGCCTCCAAGATATCGACAACGACCATCAAGCGCTGTTCATGTTCGTCAACGACCTCGACGATAAGGTTTCCAACGGCGAAGGCGATGAAGCCATCGGAACCACCCTTGCTGGCCTTCTCCGTTATATCGAAGTTCACTTCGCCCGAGAAGAAGGCTTCATGTTGGCGGTCGACTATCCCGAACTTAACCATCATCGGGAACAGCACGGCAAACTCACCGAGGAAGTGATTGCGCTCAAGGCTCAGTTCGATGCCGACCCAGTGCAACTCGATCCGGAGGACTTGCTGGCATTTCTTAAGGATTGGCTCGAAAACCACATCCTTCAGTCCGACCTTAAATTCGTCCCCTTCGCTCTCCGTTTCCAGGACAAGGAGAAGGAGTCCGCCTGACGCTCGTCACCGGAATTGAAGGACCAGAGGTTTCGCTGGTGCGCCTTGGGGTGATAGTTTTCGGGGGAACGATAAGCAGGTCGGAGGTCCCCAGTGATATACGCGTTCGGCAACGATCGACCAGTTACGGCCGGTGACGATTTTTTCGTTGCGCCCAACGCAGCTGTGATCGGTAAGGTTACCCTGGAGACGGACGCCAGCATTTGGTTCGGCGCGACCTTACGCGCCGACAACGAACCGATCACCGTCGGTCGAGGGTCCAACGTTCAGGACGGTTGTGTGCTCCACACAGACCCGGGGTTTCCGTTAACCATCGGCAGCGGCGTCACGGTTGGGCACCTCGTCATGCTCCATGGGTGCACCATTGGCGACGGAAGCCTGATCGGGATCGGCAGCACAATCCTCAACGGCGCAACGATTGGCAGGAACTGCCTGGTCGGCGCGCATACCTTGATAACGGAAGGCAAGGAAATCCCGGACGGTTCCGTTGTCCTCGGATCGCCCGGCCGTATCATGCGGCAGGTAAAACCGTCGGATATCGAGAATTTCGCCCGCGCGGCGCAGGGATATGTTACCCGCTACAAGGCGTACAAAGATGCGATGGCGGAGGTGGCATTTCAGACGTGATCGGAGTACCACCGGTATATGTCGGTCGCGCATCGACCTTTCGCCAATCGGCGGGTTCGTTATAAGCTCACTTCCCTGACTCGACTTGGCGGTATGGCGAACTGTCGGGTTTAGGCATCCGGCGCCCGGGGTGGAACGAAGGGCGTTAGCGTACTCGACCGGAGAAAAACGATGGCCAAAGGCCAGGTCAGGTGAAACCTTCGACAGCGACAAGCATTCTCGCATTAACCGCTGCTTACTTTGTGGCCGGCCAACTCGGCTTGCTGCTTGCCATTCCGCAAGGCTTCGCGTCGCCGGTATGGCCTGCATCGGGAATAGCCCTCGGCGCCCTTCTGGTTTACGGAAATCGTTTGTGGCCTGGCGTCCTCCTGGGATCCCTTTTGGTCGAATGGTCCTTGCACGGAAATCTATCCACATTCACCAGGGATCCGGCAAATCTGCTCCTTCCGACTGTAATCGGTTCCGGCGCCGCCCTGCAGGCGCTGCTCGGTGCACATTTGATTCGACGTGCGCTCGGGTTTCCCGTGCCGTTGGATGACGGGCGCAGTGTCGGTGCATTTCTTCTCTTGGGAGGACCGCTGGCCTGCCTACTGAACGCAACATTGAGTAGTTCCAGTTTGTGGGTCGCGGACCGGTTGACCAGTGACGGTTACTCCCTGGCCTGGGCGACGTGGTGGGTCGGAGATACCATCGGTGTCCTCGTTTTTACGCCCCTCGTCCTGATTGGCGTGGCGCAGCCTCGTACGGTTTGGGCGCATCGGACCTATACGGTCGGCCTTCCGTTGTGTGTGGCTTTCGCGATGTCGGCTGCCGTTTTCTACTTTGCCGGCGACAGTGAGCGGCGGCGGGTCGAGTCCGGCTTTCAACGACATGCCACGATCATGGCCGAGACCTTGCGCCGGACAATCGACGCAAATATTGGCGCGGTGAACTCGATCGTTCGGTTTTTCGATAGCTCGCAAAAAGTCGAACGCCAGGAGTTTGCGACCTTCGTTGGGGACAGGGTCGGCCCCCGCCACGGAATCCGGGCGTTGGAATGGGTTCCCCGGGTCCGCCACCAGGACCGTACCGCGCTTGCGGCACGGGCGCGAGAAGACGGCCTTCAGTCTTTTCGAATAACCGAGCAGGGTCCCGACGGGAAACTCGTCGAGGCGGCAGACCGCGAAGAGTACTATCCCGTGTATTTCGTCGAACCGGTCGCCGGCAACAAACCGGCGCTTGGTTTCGACCTGGCCTCGGACCCGACCCGCCGCGCCGCACTTGAAATGGCCCGTGACAGCGGCAAAGCCATTTCGTCGGCCCGGATCAACCTCATTCAGGAAGCGAAACGGCCCTATGGAGTCCTGGTCTTCTCCCCCGTTTATGGTCGTGGCGCCAAACTCGATAGCCGCGAAGCACGTCGCCGCGCAGTTTTAGGGTTCGCACTCGGTGTATTCAACGTCGCCGAAATCATTGACGCAGCCCTACCTGTCCCCAATCGCGGCAACGTCAAACTTCGACTGACTGACCGATCGTCGCCATCCGGACAAACCTTGTTATTTGCAGATACGACGGATCGGAAAGGGACGGCGATTTCGAACCGAATCCGATCGGTGTTCGATTTAGAGGTCGCCGGCCGGACCTGGTCATTGGAAATCAGCCCGACGGACGCCTATTTCGCCGACCAGCGTTCTTTGGGGGTGTGGAGCGTTCTGGCCGGAGCGCTTCTATTCACCGGGCTTCTTGGCGCCTTTTTGCTGATGGTTACGGGCGAAGCCATTAAGACCCAGCGTTTGGTCGACGAGCGGACAAAGGAGCTTTTGGTCAGTCAGGACCGCTTTCGCGATTTTGCTGAATCTACGTCCGATTGGGTTTGGGAAACGGACTCCGGTCATCGCTTCACTTACCTCTCGGATCGCCTACTGGAAGCAACAGGCGGCCAAGCGGTGCGAATGGAAGGGCAAACCTTGATGGAGGTCGCCGGCGACGCGGCAGACGAGAAATGGCGGGCGCACTGGGACTTGATGAAAGCCCAAAAACCGTTTCGCAATTTCCAGTTCCGCTATGAAACAGCGACACAACCGGATTTATGGTTTTCGATCAGCGGGCGCCCCATATACGACTTCAACGGGAATTTCACTGGTTACCGGGGCACGGGAACCGACGTCACCAGTCAAGTCTATGCCGAGATGCGGGCAAAACTCGTTGAGTCGGAACTCCGCCAAAGTGAAGAACAGTTCAGAAGCGCGTTTGAGACCAGCGCCGCCGGCATGGCCATCCACTCGATCGATGGACGATACCTGAAGGTCAATCAAACATTTTGTGACATCATGGGCTATTCGGCCGATGAGCTTATGGACAAGAATTGGCGAGATCTCACCTACCCGGATGACGTCGAAAAGACAGAAGGTCTCGATGAAAAAGCCGCTGCCGGAGAATTCGAGAATTTCGTCATCGAAAAGCGTTATGTCCGTAAAGACGGTGCAGTCGTTTGGGCGCGGGTCGCATCGGCCCTTCTTCGCGATCCCGAACGAACACCGAAATTTATCCTTGGACAGATATTCGACATCACCGACCGGGTGCTTGCCCAAACCGCATTGCTGGAAAGCGAGGAACGGTTTCGGCAATTCGCCGAGATCGCCTCAGACTGGTTCTGGGAGATGGACGCGGACCTTCGCTACACCTTCGTCTCCGACACTTACTCGAAGATCGCAGGCAAGGACCAAAAGGCCGTACTCGGACGCACCCGCCGCGAAATGTACACCGGTTACATCCCTGAGGAACGCGAATCGTGGAAAGACTTTCTCAAGCGGTTGGATCGCCACGAGGATTTTGACGGCTTTACATATTCCTACATTCGTCCGGACGGCCAGCGGCGTGTCTTCAGCAACAACGGCCGCGCCGTATTCGATAGCAATAGCCAATTCGTCGGCTATCGCGGCACCGGTGTCGACGTCACCGAACTGAAGCGAAACGAGGCGTTGCTCGTCGGCCGCAATCAAGTGCTCGGCGAACTGGCCCTCGGTGAATCACTTGATACGGTCCTCACCCATCTGGTGAAGGTTGCCGACGACGCCGATCCGGAGATGATGTGTGCGGTGTTGTCGCGGGATGACGAAGCGGAACGGCTCCGCTTGGTTGCCGCTCCGAGACTTCCCGAAGCGCTGCGGCAGGCCTTGGACGGCCAGGAGATCGAACATGGTGAAGGGCCCTGGGTATCGAATGGCGCCATTCATGAGCGAAGAATCTTCGAGAACGTTCTTGTGGACGAAAACTGGGCTGGCCTCCGGGAAGCCGTGAACGAAACGGATATTCGCGCGTGTTGGTCACAGCCCATTGTTGGCGGGGAAACCGGCCGCGTTCTCGGTATTTTCGCAGCCTTTCTAAATGAGTCCCGCTCACCGGGGCCGGGCAAAAGTGAGATCCTCGAAACATCGGCCCAGTTGGCGGCCATCGCCATCGAACGCAAGCGGGCCGAAAAGGAAATCGAAGGTCAAAGAGACGAACTTGCAGTTTTGAACGAAGAGAAGGACAAGTTCTTCTCGATCATTGCTCACGATATGAAAAGCCCTTTCACGGCACTGCTCGGGCTATCGACGATATTGGCCGAAAAGGCCGGCACCTTTCCCAAGGACGAAGTCGTCCAATACGCGTCCCTGATCCGACGCGCCGCCGACCAAGCATTCAAACTGCTCGAGGACCTGCTCGACTGGTCCCGACTGCAGTTGGGCCGCATGGAGTATTCTCCACAGGTCATCGACGTTAGCGAAGTGATCCAAACCAACATGGTCCGGTTCCAACCGGTCGCCGAACTCAAGCAAATCGACATCGAAGGGAAGGCCGAGTCGGGTACAGTCGCGACCGCCGATCTTCATATGGTCGATACGATCCTCCGCAACTTGATCAGCAACGCCATCAAGTTCACAGCCGGCGGTGGAAAGGTTACCATCGACGCCAAGGCCAATGGTAAATGGACGGAGGTTTCGGTAACGGACGAGGGAGTCGGAATAGAGGCGGAGCGCGTCAAGTCGCTGTTTGATTTGGGTGAAAAGACTTCAACCAATGGAACCGATGGTGAAACGGGTTCCGGTCTCGGCCTTCAACTGTGCAAGGAACTGGTCGAGCGCCACGGCGGCGAAATGTCCGTCGAGAGCACGCAAAGGAAGGGGACGACGTTTCGTTTTACACTACCGTCGGGGAAAGGCCGTTAGGGGCCGTACGGCTGTTGGACGGTTAGAATTTCTTCTTTTTACCCAACTTCCCGAGTTCGCCGCCTGGATGGACTTCATGAAAATGGTTGTCGGTGAACCCCTTCAGTTGAGCAAGGGTTACGGCAATGGCGTCGCCAATCGCCATCTGGACGATGGTCGACGTCGTAGGCGCGTGACCCCAAGCCTCCTTCATCGCCGGCATTTTCAGAACCACGTCTGCATATTCGGCGAGACTATCCCGGTCGTTTTCACTGACCAATACGATCGGAATGCCACGTTTGTGGGAGAACTCCATCACGGTGTTCAGTTCCACGGCACGGCCGGAGCGGCTTAACGCCAGGATTGCATCGCCAACCAATACCGAACCGAGATCCCCATGAGCGGCCTCTGTCGGGTGAAGGAAAAAAGCCGGTGAACCGGTCGAGGTCATGGTCGCGGCGATCTTACGGCCGACATGGCCACTTTTGCCGATGCCGGTACATATAATCCGCCCTGTTATCCCTTCGAAAATGGATACGGCCTTCTCGAAGGGCTCCTGTAGATCGTCGGTGAGGGCCAGCAAGGCGTCGGCTTCCTGGCGGATGACCGGATTGTTCCAAGGTTTATGCATAGTCGATCATTCTCGGTTGGCGCGGCCCGCATAAGAACAAACCTTAGCGGATTTGCCAAGGCAGCCCCGAGAACAACTGGCGGCTTAAATCCCCTCTCCGTCGACACCTTCCGCCGGGTCGTCTTGTCGAACCACGGTCTTGTAGGCGTGCCAACTGGCATAACCGATCAGCGGCAGCGTCACGGCCAAGCCAATGTAAGCCGTGACGAGCCCGGCCGTCGTAAACAACACGATCAAAATGGCCCATAGGAACATGGCCTTGAAGTTTCGCATCACGGCAAAAACGCTGATCAGTATGGCTGGAACGAAATCTTCATTGACGTCGACCATGTTCTGCAAAGACACGGCACTGACCAGAAAGACGATGATCGCCAGGACCGCGCCGATCGCCGAACCGACTGTCAAAAAGACGAAACCGTCGAGCGTAAACAAGGTATCCATGGCGATATCACGGATGGTCAGCGAAGTGTGCGGGAAATTGATGGCATAGATCAGGGCCGCTGTGCGTATCCAGATCAACATGAAAAAGACGAGTGCGAGCCCGGCGCCGAGTACGGCACGTGTGTTTCGCTGCCAGGTCATGAACAAATCCTGCCAGTCGGGTTTCTCTCCTTTCGCGAGGCGACGGCTGACACCGTAGAACCCAGTACAGAAAATGGGCGCGATCAGGATAAAACCGGCCATCATTGGCCAGATCAAATATGTCAGATCGATCAGGAAAAGACCGGCGGTAACCAGAAAGCCAAGCCCGGCGAAGATCAGCCCAAAAATAAAGCTCATCAACGGTGCACGCAGGAAATCGCGCCAGCCGGCGGCGAGCCAGGCCCACGGGTCGGCCAATGAAACGTCGTTGATGCGGTGTTGAAACGGGAAGACCCCCGCTTTGGCCGTCGGTTTTTGGGTTTCGACCTTATCCACGATTAACACGCTTGTTGGTTGTTGCCTGTTCAAGCGGAAGGCTAACCCACCTCCGGGGAGGGGAGCAATCCGGGAGCTCAATATCGTTCCAAGGAATGACTGGTACGCTCATCGTCGCATCCCATATGGTGGGGAGGGCTTTCGCTTTAGGCTGCCCTCGATATTGATTTGAACGGAGGTCCGGGAATGTTCTTTTTCTCGCACGCGAAATCGGAGATGCCGGCACCAAACGACGCCCTGCCCGGGCGCGATCAGAAGATGCCTGTCCCCGAAACCCATTTCGTCAATGGCAATAGGATTGTGCCGCCGTTTCCCGACGACATGTCGACGGCGGTCTTCGGCATGGGTTGCTTCTGGGGAGCCGAACGTATGTTCTGGCAGGCTCCAGGTGTTTATGCGACAGCCGTCGGCTACGGGGCTGGATATACACCCAATCCAACCTATGAGGAAGTTTGTTCCGGACGCACCGGGCACAACGAGGTCGTTCTGGTCGTCTACGATCCGGCCGCCGTAACGTTCGATGGTATCCTCCAGATATTCTGGGAAAACCACGACCCGACCCAGGGCATGCGCCAAGGCAACGATGTCGGCACGCAATACCGTTCGGGCATCTACTACACCGATAAGGATCAGAAAGCCGCTGCCGAGGCCTCCCTAAAGACTTACGGCAAAGCCTTGGCGAAAGTCGGGTTCGGCAAGATCACCACGGAAATTCTGCCGGCGGGTGAGTTCTTCTACGCAGAGGACTACCATCAGCAATACTTGGCCAAGAATCCGGGAGGTTACTGCGGTCTCGGCGGTACCGGTGTTGCCATGGCCTGACCGGTTGTCAGCGCCGGGTCACGGCCGGAGACGGAAGCGGCACCCGACGCATGTTGTCGTCATCGAGAAGTTCCGGATCACCCAACCAGTCGAGCACGAAATCCAACGCGTCGTCGCCCCAGAAAAGATGGCCGTCAACGGTGAACGTCGGCACGCCAAAGACGCCGGCGGCAATCGCGCTTCTCCCGTTTTCAGCCAGTTCCGCCTTAACGGATGGCGCCGCGATCTGTTGGTCGGCGTCTTCGAAACCGAGTTCCGCCGTCATCCGGCACCAATCCTCTTCATGATCCGGCAGCAGTCCGTCGACCCAGATTTGGCGGAATAGTGTTTGAGCAGTTTGTCGGTTGCTCGCGCGAGCGATAACCAGCCTGAGGGCGCGCAACGGATTGAACGGGTGATGACGCGGTAATCGGTAGGGAATTCCGTCACGCTTGGCGCGCCAGGCCACTTGTCGATAGGTGAAGGCTTTTTTTCGGCGGCACTTCCGCCGGCCCCTTGGTGTCCCAATGAGCGAGCAATCCGGCGAATAGCACCGGCCGGATTTCGAGGGTTACTGTTTCGGGGAGCCGACCGAGACGGGTGCTCTGGAGATAGGCGTAAGGCGAGACGAAGTCGAAATACCAGGTGATTGCGGGCATCGGGCTCCTGACCTTTCAGAGACAGCATTCGGGGCCCCGCCGATTAGGGGCGGTCCGCGTTGGGCGATTGAGCAAACGGCGTTGGGGTTCGACCCGCCCAGGCCTCCAGTTTTTCAATCATTCTGCGCGTATGTCCACCCCACCAGTAACTTCGCCCGCATTCGGGGCAGGTGGTATAAGGGCCGCCGACCCCCGGATCTCCATCGGAGATGGCGGCAATTTCATCGTCCGTTGCCGGGCGGACCGGTGCGTTGTCGACGAGACACCGGGAAAAAGGCGCCAACATCCAGTCGATCTTCAAGGTGCCACTAAGCGAGCGAATCTGGCCCTCCACCCGGCCGGATTCAAGGAGCACGGCGTTTCCGGCGGCGGCGCGGTGCTCAAGAATCTTTCGATCGCAGGTGAGGACGGTCCGGTTTTCACGCAAGGCCCGCCGTAACAATGCCCGGTCGGATTGTCCGGGCTCGACCAGCGCCGTGTCATATCCCGCGGCTCGCAGCCAGCGTGCCAACCGGCCCAGCATTTCATCGCAGAGGAAAGCCGGAGGCTGGTTGCTCATGGTTCTGCCGGAAAGCGTTCAATCGCGGTGATAGGGGTGGCCGGCAAGTATGCACTGGGCCCGATAAATCTGTTCGGCGAGCATGCCGCGCATCAGCATGTGTGGCCAAGTGACCCGACCGAACGAAAGCAGGAGATCGGCGTTCTCGCGGACACGCCCGTCCAATCCGTCGGCACCGCCGATCAGGAAAGCGATATCCCGGATCCCGTCGTCCCGCCAACCGGCGATACGGTCTGCCAGTTGCCGGCTGGACAGGTCCTTACCGCGTTCATCAAGGGCAACGATCACCGCATTCTTCGGTGCCGCGGCGAGGAGCTTTTCGCCCTCGGATCGTTTCGCATCGATTGCGGCCTTGGCCTCGACCTCTTTCAGGTTTAGGGGTTGAGCCATTCGCTTCAGGTAATGTTGGACGAGATCGCGCTCCGGCCCCGCCTTCGCCCGGCCCACGGCGACGATGGTCATGCGCATCGCTGATTCATGTCAATATCCATCCCGTCCGCTTGCTTGTGATCCACAAAGCGGACCGGTTTTCTCACATCGCCCAGCACGACCGGCCGGGTTTAGTCGTTCGCCGTCAGACCGTCACCCCAGCCGTCTCCGGGGAAGCGGCAGGGTTCATCCAGAGTTTCTCAAGGCCGTAAAAATCGCGAACTTCGGGCCGGAATAAATGAACGATGACGTCGCCGGCATCAATCAGCACCCAATCGCATTGGGTGGCGCCCTCGACAGCAACGGCCTTGAGCCCGAAATTCTTCAGTTTTCTCTGGAGATGGTCCGTCATGGCGCCGACATGGCGCTGCGAGGAACCGGTGGCAATGACAAGATGATCTGCGATCTCCGTCTTGCCGGCGAGATCGATGACGACCACGTCTTCAGCCTTGTCGTCATCGAGAGATGCTTCCACCAGCTTCAACAGGTCCGTTTCCGCCGATGTCGTCTTTTGGGTTCGTGGTATGGTTTGGCTCCTTTCCGATCCAATTAACCTACCGCACCCGCCTCTGCCGCACGGGAACGGAGCTCAGTGGCGGACGTAGGGTCGAGCCGGACTTTCAAGAACACCCAGGCCGGTGGCCGCATGTCCGCCAGTCGTTTCGCCGCATATGGTTTAACCCTGTAACGCGCGAAACGGCGGGCCGCTTTCGCGGATTCCGCACGAAAAGAATACGAGGGCCGTGCAAAAACCGCAACGGGAACCGTGTGAAAGATCGATGACCAATGGCGCCACCGGGAAATCTGGATCAGGTTGTCGGCACCCATCAACCAGACGAACCGATGCCAGGGATATAGGTCTTTCAATCCAGCGAGGGTGTCGGCCGTGAAACGGGTCCTCATGTCCTTCTCGATATCGGTGACGCGGATCGACGCGCCTTTCGCCACGTTTTGCGCGAACCGCATGCGTTCCGAAAGTTCCGCCATGCCGGCCTCCGGTTTCAGCGGGTTTTGCGGGGAGACCAACCACCACACCTCATCCAGCGCCAGGTGTTCGGCGGCGATCTCGCTGATCATTCGGTGGCCACGGTGTGCCGGATTGAACGATCCGCCGAGCAGACCAATCCGTTTGCCGGTCGGTCGTCTCGCTATCCGGCTTTTCCCGTCCCCTAGAATAACGAGCTCCTCGCCGCGGCAGTCTTTAGGGACGGCACTGGCCGGACCCGCGGACGACAAACTTGGAACTGGTCAATTGCTCGACGCCGACCGGCCCACGCGCATGCAGCTTGCCGGTCGAGATACCGATCTCAGCTCCCATACCGAACTCTCCTCCGTCAGCGAACTGGGTCGACGCATTGACCATCACGATCGCCGAATCGACCCGGTCGAGGAAACGTTCGGCGGTCTCCGCGTTGTCGGTGACGATGGCGTCCGTGTGGTTGGAGCCGTAGTGTGCGATGTGATCGATGGCATCGTCGACGCCGCCGACGGTCTTGACGGCAATCACCGCATCCAGGAACTCGGTGCCCCAATCGTCGTCCGAGGCGGCGACGACACTCGGATCGACGGCACGGACCTCCGCGTCGCCCCGGACCTCGCAACCGGCCTTGACCAAGCCGGAGACGACACGTTGCAGCATGTCCGGCGATGCGGCACGGTCGATGAGCAGCGTCTCCGCCGCACCGCAAATGCTGGTGCGGCGCATCTTGGCATTGATGACCACCTCGCGGGCCATGTCGGGCGCCGCTTCGGCGTCGACGTAGACGTGGCAGATGCCTTCGAGATGCTTGAACAGCGGCACCTTGCTTTCCGCCGTGATTCTCTCAATCAACGACTTACCACCACGGGGTACGATGACATCGATGGTTTCGGTCATGGACAGCATCTCACCGACGGCGGCCCGGTCCCGCGTCGGTATGCGCTGGATGGCATTTTCGGGAAGTCCGGCCGCAGCCAGACCTTCGCCGAGGCTTTCCATTATGGCCGCCGATGAATGGAAACTCTCCGATCCGCCCCTGAGGATGGCTGCGTTGCCGGACTTCAGGCATAAACTGCCAGCATCCGCGGTAACGTTCGGCCGCGATTCATAGATGATGCCGATCACGCCCAAGGGAACACGGCGGCGTTGGATGACGAGGCCGTTGGGCCGGTTCCATTCGTCGGTGACGGTACCGACCGGATCGGCAAGGGCGGCGATGTCCTCCAATCCCTTGGCCATGGCCTCGATGCGATCCTCGTTGAGGGCCAGGCGGTCGAGCATCGGCCCGGATAGTCCCTTTTCCTCACCCAGTTCCATGTCCATGGCGTTCTCGGAGAGGATCTCGTTTTGCCGACGGCGCAGGCTCTCGGCACTCTTGATAAGAGCTGCGTCCTTAGCCTCCGTGGTCGCCGTGGAAAGAACCCGGGCCGCTTGCTTGGCCTTTTCGCCGATGTCTTGCATCAGGGCTGCGATGTTCTCGGTTTGCTTGGTCATGTCTCTGCCTCAACTCAGGACGAGGTCGTCTCGGTGGATCATCTCGTCGCGCCCACGGTAACCGAGGATCGCTTCGATTTCACTGGTTTTGTAGCCGACGATACGGGCTGCATCGGCGGCCGAATAGGCGATCAAACCGCGACCGATCTCGGACCCGTCCGGCGCCTTGATGGTGACTGCGTCGCCGCGCTGGAAATATCCCTCGATGGCGGTGACCCCCGCCGGCAGCAGACTCTTTCCGGCGTGAAGGGCATTGATGGCGCCGACATCGAGAACCACCGAACCCATCGGTTTGAGCGAACCGGCGATCCATTGTTTACGCGCCGTCTTCGGATTGGCCGTCGGCAGGAACCGCGTACAGCGTGCCCCAGCTTCCAGTCGCCGGAGCGGATGGCTTTCGGTGCCGTCAGCGATGATCATGCGCGTTCCGGAGCCGATGGCGATGCGCGCCGCCGCCAGTTTGGTGATCATACCGCCGGAACCGTCGTAGCTCTTGTTGTTTCCGGCCATGGCTTCGATTTCCGGTGTCAGGTTGCCACAGATTTCGGGGATATGCTGAGCGTCCGCGAATTCGTGAGGATCGCGGTCGTAAAAGCCATCCATGTGCGACAGAACGATCAACAGGTCGGCGCTGATCATGGCGGCGACGCGGGCCGCCAGGCGATCGTTGTCGCCGAAACGGATCTCGTCGGTGGCCACCGTGTCGTTCTCGTTGATCAATGGCACGGCACCGTAGCGGAGCAGCGTCTCCAGGGTATTCCGCGCGTTGATGTAGCGCCGCCGGTTCTCGCTGTCGTCGATGGTCACCAGGACCTGGGCCACGGTCATGTCGTGATGGGCCAGCACTTCCTGGTAGGCATGGGCCAGACGCACCATGCCGGTTGCCGCCGCCGCCTGGCTCTCCTCGAGCCGGAGGCGGCCGGGTGGTAGTTCCAGGTGGCGGCGACCGACGGCAATGGCGCCCGAGGACACGACGACGACCTCCTGGCCGCGCGTTTTGAAGCGCGCCATGTCCTCGGCCAATCCCTCGAGCCAGCTGCGGTGCACGGTGCCGCGTTCCGGATCGACCAATAAAGCCGAGCCGATTTTGACGACGACGCGCTTTGCGGCTTCAATGTCGTGACCGCTCTTCATGGCCTGTAGACCCTTTTCTCCCGTACATCCGATTCGACGGGCTGCCGAGAGTCTTGTATCGCCTGCAAGAGTTCGGCGATGACAACGTCGAGAGCGCTGCCGGCGACGCCGGAGATCGCGAAGGGGCGATGACCGCAAACGGCCGCAAGCTCGGCGGTTTTCACCTCTATCTCATCGGGCGCCAAGGCGTCGCACTTGTTGAGCGCCACCCGCTCCTGTTTCTCGGAGAGGCCGGCGCCGTAAAGCTCGATTTCCTGACGGACCGTGCGATAAGCGGCTGCCACGTCGTCTTCGGTGCCGTCGATCAAGTGCAACAACACACCGCAGCGTTCGACATGGCCGAGGAACCGGGTGCCCAACCCGGCACCCTCGTTGGCGCCCTCGATGAGGCCGGGAATGTCGGCGATCACGAACTCCTCGTGGCCGAGGGTGACGACACCAAGATTGGGGTGAAGGGTGGTGAAGGGGTAGGCGCCTATCTTCGGATGGGCCCGGGTGACGGCAGCAAGCAGGGTCGACTTGCCGGCGTTGGGCAGGCCGACGAGACCGGCGTCCGCGATCAGTTTAAGGCGCAGCCACAGCCATCGTTCCTCGCCCGGATGGCCATCGTCGGCACGCCTGGGCGCTTGGTTGGTCGACGATTTGAAACGCGCGTTTCCATGGCCACCGTCTCCACCGCGGGCGATAACGACCCTTTGGCCGTCCTCCGTCAAATCGGCGAGCAGAGTCTCCCGGTCCTCATCCAGGATCTGAGTGCCGACCGGGACCTTGATCAGCGCTTCCTTGCCCTTGGCGCCGGTTCGGTTCTTGCCCATGCCGTGCTGGCCGCGGCCGGCCTTGATGTGCTGGCGGTAGCGGAAATCAATCAGGGTGTTCAGGTTGTTGACGCATTCGACGACCACATCGCCGCCGCGTCCACCGTCACCGCCGTCAGGCCCGCCAAACTCGATATACTTCTCGCGGCGAAACGACATGCAGCCGTTGCCGCCGTCGCCGCTTTTGACGAATACCTTGGCCTCGTCGAGGAACTTCATGACCGGACCTCCCGGCGCCTCGCGGCAGTCTCGGAAATCGTATTTCGGGTCATCGAACAGGGTCCTCGTTTGCCCACGAAAAAAGGGGAATGGAAGCCATTCCCCTTTGTAATCAAAAGCGGACGGCGACTATGTCAGCTGGTCGGCTCCACACCGACGTAGACACGGCCACCGGCCTTTTTGTCGAAGGTTACCTTGCCGTCAACGGTGGCGAAGATGGTGTGGTCCTTGCCGATGCCGACATTGCTGCCCGGATGGTACTGGGTGCCGCGCTGGCGAATGATGATGTTGCCGGCCGTCACGGCCTCGCCGCCATACTTCTTGACGCCAAGGCGGCGGCCCTCGGAGTCGCGACCGTTGCGCGAACTGCCGCCTGCTTTCTTATGTGCCATCTTCCGTTACTCCTCGGTATCTTTCTTAGGCGCGGGCTTTTTAGCCGGCGCTTTCTTGGCTGCCGGCTTTTTCTCCACCGGCTTTTTGGCAGCGGTCTTCTTTTCAGCGGCCGGCTTGGCATCGGCATCGGCCTTTTTGGCGGGAGCCTTCTTCGCGGGCGCTTTCTTTGGGGCCGCTTCCTTGGCTTCGCCTTCATCCTTTTTCGTCGTCTTTGCTTTGGCCGGTGCTTTCGGCTTGGTACCGGTCGGGCTCACCTCGAGGATCTTGAGCACGGTCTGCTCCTGACGATGTCCCTTGGTACGACGGTAGTTCTTGCGGCGGTTTTTCTTGAAGACGACGACTTTACCCGACTTCTTCTGTTCAACGACTTCGGCGAAGACCTTGGCCTTGTCGACGGCGGGTGTGCCGAGCGTCGGCGCCTTGCCGTCCTCGCCCAACATGAGAACCGTATCCAGCTCGACCATGGCGCCCGATTCACCGGCGATCTTCTCGACCGTGACGCGGTCGTCCTTGGCAACGCGGACCTGTTTTCCGCCGGTTTTGACTACTGCGAACATCTTCGCCTCGAATTCCCTAGCATTTCGTACGTTTTGCGTGGTTCACGCCCGAACGGGTCCATCGCGCCCTAGCGCGCGGCCCCGTCCGAAAGAGGCGGCACTATAGCTCCTCTTCCGGCGTAGTCAACGGGGTTTTCGAACCACCGAAAATGGTATCGAGCAGACGATTTCTTCAGATTTTCTACCACTTCGGGAGATACGGACGAGATACCGGGAATCCAGCGTTTGCGGTCCCGGTGAAGCAGGTTAAACTCCGGTCCGGTTGCATACGAAATTAGGACTAATTCCCGGACCGAATTCATGGCGATCAATACCGACAGCACCTTTCCGGCACTTAATACCACCGAGGCCGAAGAAATCGTGACCGAACTCGGCCGCGCCCTCGACTCCCATGCCGAATGGACCGATAAGTTCCGCACCATGTTGGTCTGCCGGTCGAAACCGAAACCGACCGACCTGCGCGACGATTCGCACAAGCGAACGGTTTTCGGCAAATGGTACATCGCCCAGGCCAATCCGAACATCCGCGACCATCCCGGATTCGCGGCCGTCGGTGAGAACAGCGAACGCATGCATGCCCTGGCCCGTGAACTGGCCGGCTGCGTGCGTGACGGCACCGATATCAAACCGGCCCAGTACAGAGCCTTTGTCAAAAGCGACGACAAGTTCCGCAAGAGCCTGCGCAAGCTCCTCAGCGAAGCCTGGGACTTCCTGCGCTACACGGACCCGTTGACCGGCGTCATGACGCGCACGGCCATGCAGAAACGCCTGGACGAGGAACAGGAACGGGTGCGGCGCAACTCTGCTGTATCGGCATCATGGATCTGGACCATTTCAAGAACGTCAATGACACCTACGGGCACCAAGCCGGCGACAAGGTTCTCGAGACGATCGCCAGTTACGTCAAACAGCACCTGCGGCGCTATGACCAGGTCTTTCGCTACGGCGGCGAGGAATTCCTGATCCTGCTGCCGAACACGACGACGGCCAATGCCAAACGGGTCCTCGACCGTATCCGGCGTAATATCAAGCGCCAGGGCATAAAGGTCAGCAAAAGGAAGAGCATTCACGTCAGCGCTTCGTTCGGCGTTTCCGAACTGGCCCCGGAAGGCCCGCCGGAGGACTCCATCGAGCTTGCCGACCAAGCCCTATATGAAGCCAAGCGGGCCGGGCGCAACCGGGTCCGGGTGTGGCAACCGGAAGCGGCTTAGCATCCGACCCATCGGGCGCGGCGGAACAGGTGTTGCCAGGGCGATACCGCCGGTGATAAATACCCCCTCTCTCGGCCAAACCGACGGGTTTCCTCGATTGCGGAGAGGTGCCGGAGTGGTCGAACGGGGCGGTCTCGAAAACCGTTGTACGCTTACGCGTACCGAGGGTTCGAATCCCTCCCTCTCCGCCAATTCAATAAATAAAGGCACCGATAATCAGCAAGTTACGCATATGACAACTCGAATAGTCCCCCAATTAGCCTCCCTCGATTGGCTTTCGCGGCAAGTCTCTTTCTTCAACGCCAA
>Ga0056114_1000165_pt1 | contig 18740 bp, 11 predicted proteins | sample WorMetHERISLAND1_FD_77005 | JGI IMG/M metagenome (GOLD analysis project Ga0056114, IMG submission 77005) | Marine gutless worms symbiont microbial communities from Max Planck institute for Marine Microbiology, Germany - Olavius loisae HERON... ...
AAAACTGTGCAGTGTCTGAATGCATTTATAAACGACACGCAAGATGTACAAACACTGTAGTAACTTCTCACTAACAAACCTTCAAGTGGATTAATCAGGCAAAAATAAAACAGGTCACCTCACCGGAAGTTGATAAACAAAAACAAAAAGTTCGGAACTTCATGACATAACGTAACGTTACTTACACGCCCCATTTTTGCGTCAACGTGTAGTCGTGTATCCGCACCTCTAGTGATCACGTGACAGGAAATTGAGAACTGAATGTTTGTTTACAATGAATTGAATGTTTACAATTTCGGTCTTTAGTTATAATTTAAATCTTATTGTTGTCTGAGAAATGATTTTCTCCACGTTATATGTGATCTAAAATATGAAGATGTAGTGAACTGCTGGTCTTTATTGCAACTGTAGTTTTTACCAAATAAGATCTAGATACCCTTATTGGATTTGCATGTCGAGATGCAGCCGTCAGATAAAAAGGTAAACACTGGAGGTTACTAATTACACTTTTGCACTGTTTGCAGGGCTAGACCGGAGTTTACTGGGTGCCACGGGCGGATCCAGATTTGTCGTTTTTGAGGTTTAGGTCGAGTCGAGACGCCAAAGGCGCCGAGGGGTGGCGTGTGGGGAGGGGGTATTCCCCTCTCACATGAGGGACAGTGCCCTCCCGGAAATTTTTTTTTTTGAATTTTGGTCTTAAAATGGCGCATTTTCGTGTAGTGCAAAATTTTTTTTATTTATAAATAAGGGTATTTGAAACACACATGTTCGCTTACTATATACATTATATCGTGGAATGCGGGATGACTTAAATAAGCAGACAGAACTGACAACAGAAATCTGAAACAAACTGTTCTACAGGCAGTCAGGCACGGAATACTACACACTAAGCAAACAAGCTTAAAAGTTATCGATGTCATGAAACACCGCACCACACGCACCGTGTACACCGCGCTGCAAGTAGACCTGCAAGGTGGGTAACTGGACGTTTCGCCCCTTCATCAGTTCTCCCCATTCACTTATTCAACGTTTCTTGCTTATTTTCCTGCTTATTCAGTTAAACCCAAGCACCATCGTCTGGATGTTTTAACTATATTTCAGCGCGGTGTATGCGGTGCGCGCGGTGCGGTGTTTCGTGACACCCTAAAAGTTATGTAATAACACAGACCAACAAGCAGAAAGCAAGCAAGAAATCACCCATTTTAAAGCCGCCCACAGCTACATCAGTGATCAACAGCCGCCGTCACCAAATCAATAAGCATTACACCATGCCACTGATGGGTTGGATGCAGGGCAGTTGCCGGTGTGAAGGAAGCAAAGGTGCACCAGTTCAGCGCGAGGGGCCCTCAGCACCTCCGCGCAAGAATCGAGCAGCAAAGGGGATGTGTGGGGTGGGGTCTCGGGAGCCCTCCCCAGAATTTTTTTAAAATTTTTGTCTTGAAATGTCGTGATGGTGCAATCTTCATTGCTAACTTTAATCTTTTCGTCATTGTCGAGTTAGACAACGCATGGTCCACTAAAAACCGGACTGGTTCAGTGTTTTCCAACCAAGACAGAACTCCGGTTCAGTACCGGTATCAGTCCAAGACTGATGGTCCGGTCAGGTGGGTGAGGTTAACAGTTAGTGCCGGGTTACATTTAGGTCTGTCACTGATGCTGATACGACGATGGCATCTGTGAAATGGGGGGGGGGAACAGTGTGTGGCATCAATTGGCTATCCAGGTCAGACAGACCTGCTGCTGATCTGACTGTTAGTGAAATAGTGTATTAGCATGGTGACATATTAGTCTCCTTGCATTGATGCAGTGTTGAGTGTAAGCATCTGGTATGCAATATCTCGAACATTAGCCCCCAAACTGCAGCACAGCAGACATCAGGGAGACCTGGAAGGAATAGCGATAGATGTTGGTAGAGTGGCCTACACACGTGACTGACTGACTGTCAGGTGATGACAGACATTGATGTGAAGCTAAGTTGACTGGTTTGTACTGCACCAACAACAAAGCATTTAACGGTCAACCGCGTGATGATCTGTCTGACAATCCTGCAAGCTTGCTCGGGTCGGTTGCATCCTCTCCCCCGTTTGTTTAGTGTTTACGTTTCACTGTTGGTCAGCGGCGGTCGCTGTAACATGATTGTGGGACGTGGGTGGTCTGTTGCCTGCATTGTGCGGCAAATCGATCACCTGTACTTCAGTCAGTCGATTGACAATGATTTAGTCGAGTAAGTCAGTTGATGGTACGCCAAAGTCAGTTGATCGTACGCCTAGCAACTGACTCCGGGGACTATCCTGTAATAGACCATGATGATTAGCAAGTTTTATAGTGAAGGGCTTTCAGATTTCATTTAATCCATATATTTTTTAAAGAAGTACTCCCATGTTAGACCAGTTTCTCAAAGGAGAACTTTCAATAAATGGAGCAGAATACTACAACTGAAATGACCATGCTATTTCAGTCACTGGCCAACAATGTCATAGCATGTACCGGTTAATAACAGCCAAGTTACACAGAATGAAAAATAAACCGCACCTAGAGTATTAAAGTCAATGTGGTTGTATGTGGACTTTAGTCAAAACAGTCGTTGAACTTGAAAGCGGCACATTTAGAGCACTGTGGTCGTCTCCAGGAGAAATATCAGCATGATGCAGAGCTTCTTGATGATATAAGGTACACACAAATTCATCTACTAACTCCATTGTTAACAGAATACAGGAAGTGGTGTAATGATCTTTCTAACGTTCCCTGGTAAACATTCTGATAGTGTATGGGCTTAATGCTAATTTTATACCAGTTAGTAACTTGGTATGTACTGCCACAGATTCTGTTTTATCTTTGCGTTGTTCATGCAGTACAAAACTATTATAGTTATGTATTATGTTAGTGTAGTATGTACTGGTCCTGATATAAGTTACTAAGTAAGTTACTTGTGAATGTATGTATCGATTTGAACCTTTCTTACTAACAGTCTAACCTCACTGTGCTCATTGTTTATCTGTTTGTAGGATGTACGTCCAGCAGCGTTCAGTCATAGAGAAGGCATATTCTCAGGTATCCACGTACACTGACTGTGCAAGCATATTGTATAATCAACATTTTGCCATATGCACCATCTGTTTCTAGCATTTCCTTTATACATGGATCAAGTCAAAAGCTGCAGGGCTCTTTGGGTTTGAACTCTTTTAAATATAAGGTGTACTCTTCTGAGTCGACTTAACAACTTAGTTATAGTGTGTCCGTCCGTCCGTTCGTACGTCCACAAAAATTTTTTTCCCGATTTCAACGAAATTTGGTATGTGGGTGGTTGTTGATGAGTGATACACAAAGGTATGCCTTATGACCTGATCCGAGGTGAAGGTCAAGGTTACAGCTAGGTCTGAAAGTGCAAAAGTGGCCAAATTTCAAAGTCTGTCTCCTCTGCCAATTCGCATCTAATCAAAAGACTAACATTTGATGAATTATGATACTCCAAGATAATATCTAAATTTTAACCGGACAGATTTTTGATATTCATCCTTGTTCAGCATTACATGACCTTCAAACGTAGGGTGTTCCAATTTCAGCAAACAAATTTTGCCTCTTATGCGGAGTCAACTGTCTGCCCCATACGGGGCTTGTTTATCACTATCAAATCCAGATCCACTAAAACTGAACGTGGGATGATCTTTTATCATTTACATAATGGCAGCAGTTTGACTTTCTGGATATAATTGCAACCTGCTGTGAATGTATGAATGAAGTAGAGTGTGTGTGTTTGTGTGATTCTATTCGTTCTAAAATTGTTAAATGTTTTCACTTTGTGATGTGTATGTAACGTTTGTATGTAGTAGTGCCCCTTGAGTACGAACATGATGTCTTCATAAGCCTTTTATTTGTACTGATAGTGTGTGATAATGTGGTATGTGGTCATAACTTATCAACAGCGTACAGTCATACAATCAGTGTAACACTATCACTCATACAGCACTGTTTCACTGGCTGATTTTCATGTCGATAGTGTCTCTTGAAAGATTTGGAGATTTTCATGATTGGGATGCCTTTCTCACGACTGACCTCCAGGCAGCTTATATTTGGGAATTTCAATTAAAAAGCAGCACCAGTTGGTCGATGGGGTCAGCACAATGCATCTTCTGTGTGCTACAGTTGCAGTGACTGATAGCTGATATAGGATGCAATTTTGCCCTGGAACATCACCAGTGCATGCTAAAACGTAAAATTATTGAATTTCTTACTGCGCTGAGTGGATTTTGAGTGTTAATACTGTGAATATGATCACTGTGGCAGCAGCTCATATCAGCCTCTGAGTGTCTTCTGTGCTTTTTATTTACCATATTGTGTTGTTGTTAACATGTTGTAATAGTGACGTGGATGATGTGTGCTAAATGATTGATCACATGACGTGGATTGGTCGTGTTCAGTCGTTGTGTAAACTTGTCAGTCAGCTGATGACCAAGCGACAGTTTACGAGTGAAACACCATGCAACAACGTTGACACTAACCAACACCAGTTCAGGTTATTGCAACTGCATGTCATCTGTGCATCTGTCTGTCCGTACAAGTTGTTGATCACATGCACGTAACTGTAAAAGTGCATAGTTAAATTGTTTATATATATATAATTGTTGAAAATTAAAGTCATTTGTAGAATGCCATAAAACCAAACTAAACAAAAACTGTAGAGGCACAGTTGCTGTTGTTATAGCTAGTTGTTAAGTATAATCTTACTTGTAGAAGTTTATGTGTTTGTTATGAAGAAAAACCATCGATGTGTGGAGAGTGGTGTTGGAGGAGACAGACAGAGTTGGCAAGGTGAGGCTGGAAGCGGCAGAATCATGCCTGGACAAGATTGGGAATGAGTGCAAACTGATGAAAACTGATCGAGCTAGTTGCTTTAAGATGGTATGTAGCAGAAGAACTGTTTTTTTTCCAATTTCAATGGACCCAGTCCATAATCCATATGTGTTACCAAGTAATCAACCATACATGGCTTGTGTATTGATAATCAGACGTTATAATCCAGCCGTGTGTGTGTGTAAGATTGTGCTGTCAACATGATTGCAGGTTCTGGAACGACTGACTGAGATTCAGAAGGAGGTGATGTCTACTGCTCAAGAGCTGACCAAGTCTCATAAGTCGTACCGCGAGGAACAACATGAAACAAATGAAGCTAGGATCAAGGCTGCAAACGTTGATGCAAAGTTGGTTGACATGATATATGCAAGACGCTCAAAGCATGTTTTGTGTTTGTGTTAAAAATCACTGTTGTATCACAAGTTGCTTATTTGCCATAACAGATTTTGTTGATTAAACTCCATGTGTATGTTTGACTGATCTGGTACCAGCTTGTCTATTATTTCCTGGACAAAACTTTCTTAAAAGTGTCCTTTATTTTTTTGTTTTGTATACAATGAGTTACAGAGAGCAGAAATCGATGTTTTTTGTTTCAATTTTGATGTTATGTGCGAAGTCCTGATAATGTAGAATGCTGCTGGCAGCATTGTTATGACCTTGCGCTGTTTTCCCCTGCAATTAGTAAGTAGGTAAGTAACATACATACGACGTATTTGGATTTGAGGTGTTGATACAAAAATTGCAAACATATGACAAACAGTTATTCCATTTCTTCCTAAGTTTGGTTGGAAATGGCAGCAAGTATAATGATACAAGATGCTAATATGTGAATTGAGTTTATGAACGGAATGGAAGTAGGAATCCATTAGCCAGGTTTGTTCAGCACACATTACCAGACAGAAAAGAAAAAAAAGATCATCATGGAGTCTGATGAAGAGAAATAACTTGGATGAGAATTTTCTGATTGAAACAGTAGCATGTTAAGTCGACAGACGACAGTTTGTATTCTGTGGCTGGCTGCAGTTGTCAGGAATTAATAATGTTTATTGTCCATGTGTGAAGATTAAAGAGCAAATCAACTGGTATCTTTATATCTCGGAACAGGCTCGAACAGCAACATTATAAGGTAAGCGAATAAACACTTCTTGTAGTCTATAATCTATATATTAGCATTTTCTCGTCTACAGATACAATTGATATAGTTAGCTGGTGTGAAATTTACTGTAAACTTAGATTGGTAATGTACAGTGCTTTCTGGTGAGATTTTGTGTTGTGTTACAAATGTAAATTTGTATCTAATAGAAGCCATAGCACAATTTGTAGTGAAGCTCATGTATGCTTTACAATATAATTTTGTTGTGTTCTGTTTCTGACATTTTGCTGTGAAAATGTTTAGCCAGTTGGTCATATGTATGCGTAGTCTGATGAACATCATGTATCTACTGATGTGTTGGTAAAAATAAAGCAGAGTCAGTTCTAGCCTTGGCTCTTGTATTCATGGGTTTGCTGTTTGCTACATAACGTATGTTGTGCAGTGTAAGTCGCGGTGGGAAACGTGCGAGTCACGTTCAACTGAGGCACGTAATGAATATTTGTTGAACCTCGCGGCAGCCAATAGTCACCTGCTGAGATATTACAACACTAATCTGCCAGAGCTGTTGACGGTAAGATGTGAAAATGCTCGTTTTTATTGTGTCTGAATAAAAGTGAAATACACTGTTGTCACATTGGATTCCAGCAAGTCATCAGTCAGCCATTAATTTAGGCATCTATGTACTGCAGATAAAGTGGTGCACAGATCCACTTCGTCTCGTCATTACTAGCTGTTCTTTACATATAGAAGCTGCCTGTTCATACAGGAACTGTGCGGTGTGCAAGCATCACATTGGTTGTCAGCAATAGTTGAAATTTCTGTTAGTTTTTATGATAACTTTAATAAATGTAGCAATGCTACAGTAGCATCAGCAGTCAGCACACTCACTTTTTGATGGCTGAGGCACTTTTCTAAACCAATTCCGTCTGTCTGTCTGTCTGTCTATCCGTCCATGACAAGTCAGAGCACTGCAAAAACGGTGAGAGATAATAGGCATATGGTTACTATGGGGAGCCTATAGGAAGTCACTTCCGGGCTGCTTAGGGATCCATCTCCAACTCCCCTCACAACCCCTTTTCCCGAAACTGGGAGCTCACAACCGCCAGTCATGCTGAGCATCGGCTGTGCTGTAGGTTTTGCCTACTTTCTTGTTGCAAGGTAGTGTGGCTGGCAACATGCTGATAGTTGTAATTCCTTCTTAATGTTTCTGTCATGTTCTTTTCTGAATTTAACAGTTCATTACGATATTAAAAATATGAAAATAAAAGTAGCATACATTTCTCGGAGCCAGCATATGAAACAGTGACTGTGGCTGTTGTCAGACATTGGACGGTGATTACTACGAGCGAATACGGGATTTCCTTACATTACTCGCTGGTACAGAGTTGACGTGTGCAAGCACTACTGATGAATGCTTCCAGCGAGTTGTGGACGACGCTGCTAAGGTAAGTCTTTAATTGACAGTTATTAATATCCTACTTAACAAATGTTACTTGTTGTGATGTTTTAAACAAAATACAGCTAGAAAGGCCCCCAATAGATTGCTTATCCCTGACAAAGGTCCCCACTAACACCACCCCCTTAAATAGCGGTTGGGAGACGCCTGTTTGTTGTCAGTCAGTCAGCCCGACATATTGTTGAAGAAGGCTGAATAGTTGGAATAGGCCCCTATAAATACTATGCGTGTAGAAACTTTTTGCTCCGAGGGCCTTAGGTGTGGGGGTGGGGTGGACAATGCGTATTGACGGGTTTAACCCTGATGAGTAAACGTGTCATATTTTGCAACTCTAGGTTCAATTTTGCTGTTGGAATGGAATATGTGGAAAAATTTAGTCTCTGGGTTACTCCGCCCCTTGCATGGCGGCAGGTTCAAACCCTAAAGTCCTTTATCTGGTCGTGGTGCGTCTTCTTCTTCTTGTGTGGCATGCACCACTAGGGGTGCGTAGTGCCAAACGCAGACATCAGTCTCCAGAGTGGACGATTCTGAGCCACAGTTATCACCTCATCCAGGGAGAGATTGTTAGATCTCAGGTCTTGCTGGATAGTCTTCATCCATGTAGTTCGAGGACGTCCTGGTGGTTTCCTCCAGTTCTCCGAAGGGTAGCAGATGATACTCCTGGCATCTGTCTTGTCTGGCATATTGCAATGTGGCTGAACAGAGAAAGACGCCGTGCTTGGACAATAGCCGACAGGCGTGGTTGCCCGGTTGTCCGTCTCACCTCGTCATTCGGTGATGCGTCACGGTGCGTCACTCTGCCAAATATAGTAGCTTTTGCTACAACAGATGGAGCGAAGAGATTGAAAAAAATTTGAGCGTCATGGGCCCCGTCCCCTTTGGATTAGCGGTTGGCTTGACTCCCTACTAACCTTTCCCTGGGCCCAACGTGTTGTCAAGCTAAATTTGTTGGCTCATCTGCAATGTCACCCCGGGTCGAATGGTCGATGGAAAATTTTGTTCCTGTATCATTTGTGGTCAAGATTTAAGTGAACAGACTTGCTAAAAGACGCATCACTTCTCTGTTATATTCAGTACACCCTTTTATCATTACATCCTGACTGAAAGTTGGCAGCATCAGTTTAAAACTGCTCGTAAGACATGGCCTTTTGAGAGTACTTTCTCATAGCATGCAACTCCACCAGAACTTTGTTCAAGAGGAGCTATGTAGATTGACTTTTGATTGATCTGATTGATTAATCAGTTGATCGGTATTGATGACTATGTTTGTTTGTTATGTATGCAGATTTCCCGTGAGTACAACATGGAGTGTTTCCTGCAGGAGAAGCCTGTACTGAATGTCGCGGTTCAGTATCAGTTTGAACCTTACGATGGCGACGAGGTATGGCATGTTGAGCATTGCACGTCATTGATTAGTTGTACACTGTACCGTTACCACAGTCCAGCCAACTCAGGCATTTGTTTATCTGACTAACTCAAATGCCGTGGCCGTCTCATCTAGTACTTGCATGTGATTGTCAACAGTGCAGTGAAATACGTCGGAGCAGTTGGATATTTTAATTAATTGTGTAGTGTCACTCAGTTATCAAAATAATTACATTTGCAGTTATTTCTGAGCAACATAGCAGCACTGAATAATAAATCAACGCAGACATTATTATTTATTTTACATCGCAGTAAGTCTGCCAACCATTTGTACCAATCACACACAAGATCCAAGATCAACATATTCATATATCGTTGTCACAGTTGCCAAATATATGGCATTGGGCATTGTTAGTGATAGCTGGCTTTCTTGTTAATGGTAGTTGTTTTACTCGTTATCACTACACTGTGTCTTGCAGTCTTGGTGTTTTCCTATGTCATTAACATACAGTGATTAGCTGTTTGACTGTTCAGGTGACACAGCTGAGTTGCGATCACGGCGCTGATCAGATGTTGGATGAAGAGGCGCGCAAGTGGTCAGCTAGGGTTGTCTGTGATATGCGAACAATACGCACTACAACAAAGCAGATAAATCGGTTGACGGAGCAGATTCAAGCCGCTAAGGTATTCCTCGCTGCGCGTTTGTGTGCCAACATTGTGTTGTTATTGACTTTGTTGAAATATCTGTGCAGTTATAAGCCTGGTGTATCTGTAGACTAGGCCTAATCCGTTTCCAGGCTGATGGCATGAAAGACCTATAAACCAGGCTTTAGTTTTATTTGCTTTAGTGTTTAGGCGACATCACTGTAAGTGATTTTGCCTATTACAATTGATGTTACCTTTCTGTGGTCTGTCTGTGTGTCTGTTCGTCATGTTTGTGCATTGTGCTCCAATGGTAGATGTAACCCATAGGTTACATGATATCTTTTGCATATGACAGCCCCATGTCTCTCCCAGATCGTGTTAACATTTGGCTTTCATCAGTCGACCACTTTTCCCCCAATTTTTTTCGAAGTAACCCAACCAAAGTGATTTGAGCATTTAAGACATTCGATGGAAAATTGTGGCCAAATGGCTAGAGATACCACAGTGGTCACAATGGAGAGCCTATAGGAAACCACCATCGCTCTTTAGAATGGTACCATCACTGACCCCTACGACCTCCCCTTCCCACAAAAAGTGGGTCACAAATGCACCATCCAGGACCAACTTCGCGTTTAGTGCTGCCACCTGGTGAATATGATAGAAGAGCAATGTCGCCTTTCCCCAAATTTCTTTGGCCCTTGTTCCATATGTTATGCTGTGTCTTAAAGGTTTAAAAGGTTTTTAAAGGTTTTTTGCTCTAGCAGCTAAAATCTATATATGCTTTATTTATTTTTAGACAGATTTTCTGATGTCGTTTAAGCAGCATTCTGAAAACTTTTCCACATGATGGCCCTCTGCTGTCATTATAACGTGCTATTTTGGTTCTCTTGGGTGCCCCCCTAAAATAAATGAGGGACAAAAAAACCCTAATTTCAACAACAGCATTCACTGCTTTCACTGAGTTGTCGGGGACAGTGTCTATTTACAGTTGATTTTAATTCTAGCCCCACAACATTCAGTGTGTTGCATATGATAGTACAGATAGATGGCAACAGTAAGCTTTTAGACTACAGAAGTTTTATTTTTGCAAAAATGTTTGTTACTTAAAACCAATGGCTCTGCTGCATGATTAGAGAATTGTGAAATTTGCAGTCTTGTCATCAGTTTATTCTCTTCTATGTTTCTCATTCCGCTGTACTTCACTTGTGGGTTGCTGAGGGTCAGGTACTTTACGTGGTTCGTGAGTCTGTATTGTGTGAGCAGATATGGTTCGGGTAATCATGTTAGTATTAGTTAACCGCCAGAATTTGGTATTCGCAAATGACGTGACCCCGTAAAGATCACAATTGCCGTTCATTGCAGTAAGCTTGTTTGGTCTTTAGCCTAGCTACATGTATCATCCACTTTTTACATAGTCCTATTTCCTGACTTGGGAGTGAGTCAGGACCGTGATTGTTGGTTGTAGTCGACCGGTGTAGATTCACTGGACGTTGTTGTATCGTCGTCTGGAAACATCTCTGATCTAGTTGCTGAGTGTGAAAATCTGAATGATGCTGTGCGCAAAGCCGAGGTACAGTCAATGACATGTAATCTAATCTCGTAATCTCGTTGTTGGTTTGTTAATTAAATTGACGTCAGACTTCATTGAGTTGTAGATGTACAACCTTAAACTAAATGTTCGTGAATTTGTTTGCATGTTGAGAGAATTCATGACAAGATTGCTTATAGTACGCACAAGAAATACGGTAGTTGCTCATAGTGGTCCCTAGTCAGCTACTGTATTGTTTCTGGAAATTTGAAATAATTAATTTCCATTTACAATCCCAAATAATATAAAATACATATACTGTAGTAAAGCATAATATGCAGTATCAATGTGTTGTATTGGTCGTTTACATGCTGAGCACTGCAGTCTAATAGATATCTGTTACTACCATAATTATTTCATGTATTAATTCGCACATTTAAAAATAAGTATAGTTCTCAGTGTTCGAACGTTAGAAAGTTAAAATAATAATTTCCGAAAACCCTGTTTGAATTGTTTAATTAGTGCGTGTGTCACAAACATGCAAAATAGTTTGTAAATAAAGCAACTAGCTACTTCCATTTTTTGTGTGTTTCAAGTAAGTAAGGAACTATGACCAGTGCGGTAAAGTCCCAGTCTCATAAGATCAGCTCCACTAGGCATGGCAGTTGCTCTGATGTGCCAGAATGTTTATGACTCTCAGCTGCCTAGCAACCTGTGCTGATTAAGACTAGTGACAAACCAACTGCAATGACGCTCCAGCAGTGTCTGTAGCAGTCAGCAACTGCAGCAGTCAATAAGAATAAGCATCTGGAGTGGACCACGGCGACGAAATACGACACCACTGTGGTGTAGTCATCTTCATTCACCGCATGCCTTCCCCTCTTCTAGTCTGCATTCACTCATCCTCCCTGTCCATCTAATAGGCCTACATTGCTGATGTGTCAAGATACTAGCATTATCGCACATACCAGTAGACCTCCTGTAGTTGACGGTTATTTGCGTCAGTCAATCCGATACAATACAATAACAATATGTCTCAGCTTCAGGTGATCGAATTGTTAGAATCGGGTGTTTGAATTATTAATTTAAAAGTAGAATAAAGAATTAATTTTTTGGGTGTTCGAATTATTAGAGCATGTGAATTAAAAGAAGATATGTGGTAATAAATGTCCCTTGTGTGCCACGAGGGCTGTAGAGTGGGCCCAGTTGATTTCTTGGCCAGATGACGTAAAAGGCTTCTAAGGCCCCGAGTTTTATTTGATTTAGTTTCTGCACATGTCGGCAGTTTTCTTGCATGGTTGTTTAAGTTTTATGTGTTGTTCTGATTGTAGTTATGTTTAGTTTTGTCAATGTCTTTCAAGTGATTGGTTGAGAAGGCTGTGTGTTCAGCACCAGTGTGGGAAGATCGTCTTCACATGACTTATAACATGTCAAGCGGGATGTGACACTGAACTCAAATCACTAATAAACCCTGTCCATGCGATGTCACTATCGCTCTCTGATTGATGTGTGATTTGTTTCATAGACTTCAAAAGCACGTGCAGAAGCGCGGCTGGAGGTGCTTCGCGGTGCTGGCGTCAATGTTGACAAGTGGCTGAGTGAAGATCTTGAAAACGACAATGACGATGCTGATGTTAACACGGCAAATGGTCGCCTGTCGCCAGTACACAGTCACTCGTCAGAACACGTAACTATTAGTACTGTATGTTAGTCGGTTAACTTGTGGCACGTTGAAGTGATAATTTCACAGTCACAAATAAACTTTTCAGCGGTGATTATTGAAGTGGAATTCATTATTTCACAGGTTCATTCTTCCGATATTTGCAGGGTTGTAGGAGCTCAGAAATGTTATTTTTCTCAGCAAGTAAAAAGTCAAAAACATCCAGTCACAAATAAACAGGTGCAACAGCAAAGAGATAGTTAAGTCCCAGACTATGAGCCGCAGCGTAAAGCTTTGAAAATTTCGTGATGATACGTTGAACAGTTCAAATGTTACTGCATAGCCATGAAGTTGTCACGGCTCAAAAATTACGTAACAGACTCTAGTTACTATTGTACATCATGCATTCAATTAGTGTGACCTGTAATGAACTTGACTGACCTTTAAAGGTTATTTCATCCTGATCGCAATGATTGGCAGTTACGTTTGGCCTACTACATCCACTGTTGTAGCTGATTTAACAAATTATCTAAAGTAATCTTTGGTCTTGTAGCTCGTATTCGTAAACAATAGGGACCTTTAGATTACGCGTATACGCGTTCGTGTACGTGAACGCGTATTTTCTTGGTTGTGACGTAAGCAAATCATGTGCATATGTGGGCGGAGTCAACTGTTACATTGGCGTTCGCGTACGTACGCGAAGAATGCTGTCTAGATGTATGTAGGTTTTTACCATGAATTTATCTGTTAAATTGCACATTTCAGCTAGATACCACATTACAACGCAAGGCATGAATATTGAACTGGTTATGCGCATAGGTTTCATTACGTTGGCGTGCTTATAAACTTGATAGTTGTGTAAAAAGCACGATGCTTACAATCGTACTATGCGGCTGCAGCTTGTACCGTGTAGTTTCATGGACGCAACTGTATTCTGAATCTAGATTTAACTTTGTGGGTTTTAAAACCAAAATCCTGATTACAGTTTTCATAGCGACAAAATCAAATCAATATAATTATGTTTTATGTTGGCGTTCGCCAATGCAGACGCTGAATCCAAAGAGCCACTGCGTGCACGTCCAGACGTGTACGTCTGATGGCTGACATGAGCGTATCTCTACGCGTTGCGCGGGGCGTTCCAGTTGACGTTCCCGTACACGTACACGCGTAATCTAAAGGTCTCTAATATCTCAGAAATGATGTGTGGCCAAAACATGGTTGTAATGGAAGTATGTGGGTGATCTGTTATTATCGTCACTGACCTTGACTGAAGGTCATCTGGAAAAGGTATAGCACATATTCACTGCCTTCAACTGTCAGATGTTGCTGTTCATGTTGTCTACAGGAGTACATTGAGGTCGATGTGTCGTCTGGCGGTCTGGGTACAGCACCATTACCTAATCACCGTAGTGCACATGGTGTCACATCGTCCACTTATGGTGACGTCTACTTTGGGACGTTGTCTGGTCAGGTCATATCGGAAGAGTACTGTGCTGTCGAGAGCTTTCCAGTCCACTGTGTAGCCATGTATAACTATCAGGTCAGCACTCTGCCACACAGATTCCATGTATTAACACCTGTTCATTAGGTCAGCTGGTAGTAGTTGTTTTTTTATTGTTCATCTTCATTTGTTCCAGACCTGTGTGTCCTTCCTGGCTTGTGACTGATCAAAACTTTTATATCTTTCACCCTTTACCAACTAATCTAGTGATTAGAAGCTACCATGTGTTGTACTGATGTTCTGCGCATTTGGTCTCATTTAGAAGCAGTTGCTAATATCTCAGAAATGATGTTTTATAATTTCTACCTTTTATATCTTCAACTCTGTTTCATCTGTTGTTCTTCATCTTCCGCCCATCAGAACGTAATACTACAATGAAAGAAAGTGAAATGGCCGTGTGTTTCATGATCTGCTGTTGAGTGTGCTTGTCAGTTTTACCTGTTTGTTCTGCTGTACTGTGTTTTTTGTTCTGATGGGCTATTTTATCTAAATTTTATTCTATGAGGTTTTAGTTTTGACAATTTGTTGTTCTGATTGGCCTAATGCAACCTCGCATATAACTGCAGTTCGTCATCCAGCTGCAATACCAGTAATCATTCTCGTAATGTTTCGGAGAGATGCCTTTAGAGACCTTATCAGTCAGCACTTGTTATCTGTTGATGTTGGTTGGCTGCTGTAGGCACTGAATGCCGACGAGCTGAACTTGCATGAAAATGACAATCTGGAGATAATCGGAGCAGGCGACGGCGACGGCTGGCTGCTGGTGAATCTTGTTACTGTTACAATCGTCACTGTATGGGGTTTGACGTCTGAGTAATAACGTCTACAACTCAGTCAAACTGATGATCTGTTTCATGTCCAGTTAGTACTGCGATATGGGAGGCCAATTAACCATCTCAGTATGTGACGGAGGTCAACTCAGCCTGCCATCCCTCTCTGGATAGGTGCAGTGACTGTCGGCATTAGTGAAGTGTAAACAGGCACCAGCCCCGTACCTTGGTCTCGCAGTGTAAGTTAGTATCTCGCCAAGAGCTATAGAATTGAGATCAATCCATCACTGTCATGTGGTTTTGTGTATGGAAGAAGTTTTACTTCATTCTTTTTATAGTGGTCATCTACAACAAAGTTACTGACTGTTGCCTTGTTTGCAAATTTGTTTGCATCTTGCTGTGTCACGATTGGTAGGCTATGCAGTTGAATTGTGGCATTTCATTTAAAGTGTCTGTTATTATTATAACACGATTAATGGATTGTTTGTTTTTCTTGGAATGCCGACTACTTTGGTTTAGAAGGGGTCCGGATTCCCAAAATATGCGATCCATTGAAATATATCCGCAAACTGGTGACTGTGAAGTACACTGCGTTGTTATGGCTGTCGATAAGGCTGGTAGAGTTGCAGCAGCCGCAGCTCATCTCAGCATCTCAACATCTTCCTCTGTTGTATGAGGATGTGAGGCTGTGTGTTGCTGTGAAGGCAAGGAATCCTGCGGGAGATGAAGGTCTTGTTCCAGAGAACTACATCCGAGTCTGGAATCCCGTTGACGATGTCGGAGACAGTGACACGAGCGAAGTTAACGTCGACGACGATGACATTCCGTCACGCCATCACAGATTAGCATATACTGACGGTAAGCTTATTGGCTAGAATTTTGTACACTTTGTCATTTTCAGAAGGGGAATTGCTGGCGACTTTTATTATGTGCTTGAAAAGGACAGAATTTTGCATTACTTGTAATGCATTTCTTTGAATATTCAGAGAAATGACTAGACTGCCGGTTAGAATAAAGAGTTCAGTGGAGCAATTGCCGCAGTTATTGTGCAAATGTTATGATATAGTGTTGCTATCGATGTGAAAGGCAGGGTGCAGTGTAGTTTTGTTTGGATCTTTTGTCGTTTGTTCAAGCACTGGAGATCAACAATGATAGATGTTATGTGTGTATCAGGTGATGTGTGGGTGAAAGCGTTGTTTGACCACACTACAGTGTGCGATGAAGAGCTGAGTTTTGTCGAAGGTCAGCTGATCAGTGTCCAGTCACGGCAGCCGAATGGCGTCGATGATGGTTGGTGGATTGGCGAGTCAAACGGACGTGTCGGTCTGTTCCCTTCAATGATGGTAGAAGAGCTCTCACCAAACGTGACCTTAGTGAGTGCCGATCAGTCTTGCTGCTAACCTATTTGGTCCAGGCATAATTTCAAAATTTGCTTGCTTTTATTTTTGTCTCTTAGATAGATACTGTAATTAATAATTACAAGAAGGTGCATGGGCAGGTGGCCACTGCGACACATGGCCCTCCCGGATAATTACTGATTACAGATTATCACAAAACGAAGCATTTCTGCTGGTGAATTGTATTTGATAATATCTATTTATCACTTTGGTCTTGGTATGACGTAAATCGATCCATTTTTACATTTTTGTTGCCAGTGACCTTAACCATTAGACCTAAAATCTGATCTGCACTACTCTTTCCTGTGCTGTGTTTCAACTAAATTAGTAGTTTTTACAGCTTTCCTGTTTCGAGCACATTAGAGGCACCGGATACAACAGTTAATGCGTCCTTCTAGGGAGGGCTGCATAATAATAATCAAATTTGTATAGTGCCATGTGGTCATAACTTCAGAGGAGCTGATGGCAGGTCGGATCAGTGTGTAGTGAAAGACCAAGTAAATAGAAAAATTTTAAGTCTTGATTTGAAAACAGTGTTACAGATGAGAACTGTATAATGTGGCAGCAAGTTCCAGACAGTCAGTGCTGAAAACCAGAAAGCACGTCTGTGAAACAGTGGACCTGCTGTGTCTTATTGTCCACACTCCATTCATTTACATGTGCTACTGTTTTGCAACATTTTTATTATACGATATCTGTTGAACCGATGAGCTGTTGAACTGTTGTGTTCATATCTGTCACTGTATCACAGCAGATCTCATGTTTATGATAAGTTGCTGTATATGACTATATGCATATTAATAAGCTGTGTCGTGTCCATCTGATGGACAGGATCTGCAGAGCCGACTGCAGGACGAGGCGGTCGACAGGCGAGCACTGAGTCATGCTGACAGATCGTCACCAGCCACCGGTGCACTGCGATCGGTCGCCGACTTACGGTATTTGTTGACTGAAGGTACCGAGTCATCCGTTTGACCGGAGGAAGTGTGTTTTCAATAGACAAGACCGCCAGACCGTCTTTACAGGTTTAGTTCCATTGTTTGATAGGGACTCCAGAGGTGTGGCCTTATTACTGGTCTCAAATAACTGTCCGTCAAGAAGTCTTTTTTCCCAAAAGTCCTGACATTTTGTTACTACTAGACTGATATGGTTGAGAGATATGCAGGGATGTTGCTGGATGGATGCTGTGTTTCGTGTATGTCTTGTTTCTTTCTGTGTCAAAATGTGTTGAATTCAAACATATCATATACGCAGTGTGCTGTGTGTGTGTTCATATGAATCCTGCAGTACGTCAACTGTGCCTTTATTCCGCTGCTTCATGTAACATTAGCTCCTGTTGTTGTTAGTTTTGTCACTCGTATCATCGTTCCAGACAGAGACAGTAGTACCACGGGTGATGCAGTATAGTGGGCTTAATAGCCAAACCATGTTCAGTATGGTGTGTCTGTGGCAGACAGAGCTAATAGATTGTCTGACATATTAATACATTGACTACGAGTAATATCTGTACACGACCGTCATTCTGTCAGTCCCCCATACAATTCAGTTAGCCGACACACCTACTATAGCTTGATTCAGCGTACTGCAACACCTGACTGTATGCTGACTCAGGAGCTCATTGGCCAGTACTTCAAAAAGAGCTGATAGTTACATAGTTTAGACTATCGTTGTTGATTTGCAATATGCATCACTCTGCTTCTGACAGGAAACCATTATATAGCAACGACATTTCTTTATATTTTACTGCGTTGTCTCATTTCTATCATATATACAAGCAATGCATTTCACCATTGTTGCACGTCGTTTGTCATCATGCACTCAACAATGTTTATAGACTGCTAGTCTTTGCTCATGTTTGTCTTGCCGACTCTCGTGATAACTGCAGATTAGGCCGAATTTCCAGGCTATCCCAGGGTTGTAGCATTTCTACAGGCTCCAAGTCAGAAGTATCAGAGACTGTTTGGAAAGTTTCATTTCCTTATAGCTGTTAGGTTTCCAGTATATGCTCATTGAGCTGGAATAGTGCATTTCCCAGTATTACGTAGTGCAATGCAGACGTCACTGTGAAGATGATTTTGGTCTGTGTTCACTGTTGATATCAGAAACTGCAACTGTGATAGTGAAGATCGTCTGTCGTGTAGTGCTTCATGTTAATATGTTTTTCATTCTTGCTTTGATGTATCTATCTGCTCATGTAGGCTCGGGAGCATGGTAGAACAAACCCATCTTGTTTCCTGGCCGAGTGTTGTAAGAGGTGACTGAATTAGGGTAGCTTTGCTTTGCTGTATTTTTCACTGTTTGCTTTTTTCTGAGCTGTATTAAGTTTGTGCATTTTCCTGTACAGTTCCATTTGTCAGTGTCAGTCAAGTGATTGGCTGTGAAGACCACCTGCAGAATGACATGGATTGAATCAAGTGAGTGAGTGAGTGAGGGTATTTAACAGGCGCATAAGAGCAGTAGTCACTATGCGCCGC
>Ga0056114_1000167_pt1 | contig 18700 bp, 14 predicted proteins | sample WorMetHERISLAND1_FD_77005 | JGI IMG/M metagenome (GOLD analysis project Ga0056114, IMG submission 77005) | Marine gutless worms symbiont microbial communities from Max Planck institute for Marine Microbiology, Germany - Olavius loisae HERON... ...
CTACATTGTCAGAATCTGCCGTTCTTTAGGTATATTCACTGCAATTTTTGTTTAAATCTACACATCACTCATGGAGATATGAAAGAAAATGTGAGTGGGTGTTTTTTTTCTGAACACAGTGTACTAATGTAACAATATCAATATCATTTCTAAGTATTATAAACAAGACGGTCCAACTAACCTGCTGCATGAACCGAAGGCAGCTTTCACCGGAGCACATGCCCTGCTGTCGGTAGTATTCTGTGATATCTTCTACTGATGTGGTCAAATCATCTACAACATGACCCATCCACCTAACTGCTGACAAAATACCTACTGCTGGAAGACATTCCCGTAGACAAAATAATGTTTTAGCCACGCTAAAAATTCTTGACTGGCATTGACTGTCTGTCTGTATACTAGTTTTCCAGAATCTGTTTGTCTGCTAATTTTATCCATTGTGATAATGGTGCGCTGACATACAGCATTTATATAGACTTTATTTCGCTATTAAAGCAGCAGACACACAATATACAATATTGAAGTAGTACAGAAGTGATAATAATGAAAATTGTAATAAAATGAAATAAAATAAAATAAAATAATGGCAATAAAATCTAACAGCAAAAATGACAACTGACAAGCAATCCCAAAAAGACAGCTTTACGAAGCCAAATTGTTCACAAACGCCCTCACAACTGCAGAGAAAGCAGCACCATCCATCACCAAGAAGCTTGTCAATGAACTTTCGTCGATGACCTTCAATAGTAACAGATAACGGATAATTTATGAGTTCCTTTGGGCATTTCATAGTAACTCGTATGGCCCTGTCTTATATCGTTTCTAAGTGACACTAACTCAAATCCAAACTGGAATAAAATAAATAAACCATCAAAATTTCACAACTGCATCTGAAACATGATGAAGACTGGAATGACAGGGAATTGGATGATTTCAAACTATACATTTAGCTGTTTTGCCACAATACATGACAGACACAAAACAGTGCATACTGTGAATATGAGAGTAGGCAAACGTGCAACATCACTGCTTCTTAATACAAATGAAGACATGTTCCAGTGATCAGCAGTGTGGAGCAGACAGTCCACGGCCAACCAACAGAGGCGCTGTGAGACATGATGGCATAGCAACCACAACCCTTCTACTAAAACTGCATCTGTTTCAACTTTCATATCCTGGCCTTGTCTTATAAAATAACTGTTACTCTGTGTGGTCCTTGTGGTAGCAGTTTGTTACTTAGGCCACCTTAGAAATTGACTGATTGATTGATTGATTGATTGATTGCTGACCAGGTAAGACAGTTTGGTTACAATGACATGTGTGTCATCACACAGCCGTGACACAAGCCAATCATGTGTGGTCAACCCAATAGCCAGGACCACACACTGACATACAGACACTAAACAAGCTGTGAGTAGATCTTACCAGCAGAAATATCACCGAGTGTATCAGAGAGTGGACCATCCACTTTGTCTTCAGCAGACACTACAGTCACAAGACACATACAAATACTGGTTGAACTGCTGCTTCGTGGGTCATTCTAGGCAGCTACTTGGTCACAAGGAAAACACTGATTAACCCTTTAAAGCCTACTGTTGCCATATGGGTACAGCTATAAAGCATCCTGTGCCAGACCGGGTTAAGCCGTCATTTGTAATTTTTGACATCTGGACACTCTGACACTCAGCCCTGAGCGTCAGAGTGCCCGGATGTCAAAAAATACAAATGATGGCTTAACCCGGTCTGGCACAGGATGCTTTATAGCTGTACCCATATGGCAACAGTAGGCTTTAAAGGGTTAATGATTTTTACTTATTGATTATTTACAGAATGAAGCTATATTCACGATGTAGTAACTGAGCAAGATTAAAACAGACTGTGATAATGAAAACTACTGTTCATCAGACCAGTACACTCACTCAATATATGCATACAATAAAAATATCGAAACAAATCAAATGTTCAAAATCAATACACGAACAACTTAAAGACGTTTGAGGAAAATTGGACAGCAGTTGGTACTGAGTACTCAAGTAGTGACTACAGATGGCAGAGTATGGAGAAAAGTGACAATCACAAATGCATAGACTGAAATGGGCAACATTTGCACATATTAAACCAGATATCACAGTTGTCAAAGCTCACTTTACATCATCAAACATGCGTCGTGCGCGGACATACAGAACCTTCGGCGATAAGAGCATTTGCAGCTGCTGGACCCGGACTATGGAACAGTCTTCCATTGCACCTGATAGAGACGGACTTATCGTATAATAGATTCCGTCGGTCGGTAAAGACATTCAGTTTGGATAGTGGGGTCATGGCGCAATGTGAATTATGCAGTTTAAAAATAACCTTACTTACCTATTTACTTACTTATAAGACACAATTGGGTTAAATGACAGCAAGGAACAATAAAAGAACTGGATATATCAACGGATATCAAGACTGGCAGATCACACAAGAGAAGTGGACCAAAGAGCAGCAACCAACCGAGATGATACTGAACTGTGTAGAAATGTGAGTGACAGGGGACGGGGAGCTTACATTGGCATTCAGCATTACACACGAGCTCACCTTGATGGAGTCTGGCAGCGTAAGGTTCAGCGTGCACTCCCGGCACTGCCCTGGCACACGACTGACTAGCGTCGGCAAACTGGGCATATCTGGCGCGACCACACTCCGACCTGTGATCAAGAAAGCATGACTCCACGCCGGCGTTCTGATGACATCACACATGACATGCTTTCACACACTATGTACTGATGACCTGATACAAATTACACACTTATTACACAATCAGCGGCAGACTTATCCAGACAGCACAAACTCAGCTAAAGAGCTCGAAGATCTCGGCATAATCAACCGACCAGTGCAAGTGAGTGAGTGAGTAGATTCTTAATGACACACTAGGCTGTGCCATTCACGTTGGTTCACACTGGAACATACAGGACAAAAGACAAATTAAAAACACAGAAACTAAACACGACCCAGAAAAAGCAAACAACACAAAACACAGCAAAACAAAACTACCCTGCCACTGACTGCAATAACAAATAGCTTTATGACAGTCATTCAGGAGGTAAGCTTATTCTACAACGCTACAAGCCCACACGGGCACCAACTAGTGCAACTCATGCTTACAGACAAATTGACAGGTCTCACACACATGTACAAGCTAAATCATCTGATGGTAATTTACAACCTCGTCACCAGCATTACAACACGTCTCTGTAGCACGGACTCGGCACAACAATATCATGGCACTGTGATAGCATGATTCTTGAACTGATCAATTACAGATGTATACGACAACCTGGCTGTACAACCAGAGGCCAGGCAAACATGTGTTACAGATGTTAATACAGTGAAACTCACTAACTAATTGTTAATCCTTTAAAACTATGCATTAACAGTTAATACTTTGCTGACTTTAAAGAAGAAGAAATCAAACCGACCTTTGTACAGATGAAAACGGCTTCACGCGGTCTTGCGCCCGACTTTGAGCAGGTTGGCTGCAGTGAATGTGTCAGTGATGATGAAGCGTCGGTGGCCTGAGCGCCACGGTGATACTTCTGATGACAGGAAACGACGCGCAGCGACGAATACGCGTCGGCGTGGTCCGAGTTCTGCATCAGCACCTGCCGGTAGTGATGTACGGAACCAGACAAATTGCTGTTGGCTGCCAGCAAGCCGCCCATGAAGAAATGTATCTCCGGCTACAACGTTTTAACATCACCGACGGGAATATTTATATCAACATAACACATCGCCAATGTCTGAAACACGTTCTACTACCGCTACCGATTGATTGATTGAGCAGGGTTTAACGTCTCCACCAACACAGTATAGGTTATACGGGCGACGGTTTTTCCAGGTCACAAGACCCAACCGACAGTATCAAAGTACTGAAGGAACACATAAATTACACAATTAACAGAAAAAAAACAACAATGACACAATAAACACAAAACACAGCAAATCCCCCAGTCACAATAATATGGGGCAACTAGGGGACGGCTCCCACAACCACACCGAAGCTGAGACTAAATTGACTCTGTCGCATGTGTTGTATAACAAAAACTGCTCGTAAAGTGTGCTGTAGCCACTAGTCAGTACAACAACTGACAACAGGTAATGCTGTATAACACAATGAGCACACTCTGACGTTAAACCATTGAAATGTTAGTATTATTATCAGACAGAAACCTCGACGTCATTGATGGTCAGAGCTTCGCTGACAACAGATATGGCATCGTGCAGGTGACCGGAGCGGTACAAGATGTTAGCGAGGTTCAGCAGTGGCACATCACGGTACTGATCAGGCACGAAGTAGAGAGCACGGCGTACACACTCCACACTGTTTGGACCATGACCAACCACACGCCAGTATAGCGCGGCCAGGTTGTACAGCACCCAGCTCGGACCAATCTTCTACAAGATCAAAACCGTCACAAGATGATAAACTGACATACAGCTATCATGTTGGATAGCAGGAAACATGTACATAGTAATGCACGGCCACATGGAGAACTCAGACAAAACCAGTAACAGAATCTGGCCTACAGTGTGAGTCTATACTGAGGCTGCATTGCATGAATGCCACTCAACAGTTGAGTCCACTTAAGGAGCCAGTTTAACAACACTAAGCATGAAGACTGTTGCAAGAACACAAAACTCACACTCAAGTCAAGATCTCTCTCTCTCTCTCTCCTTCAGGCTGTGGATCCCTCAGGTGAGGGGTCAGCCACACGGGTTCTCTTTCTCCTTACACTCAAGTCAAGATGAGCCCACCCAAATGTTGTGTGGCAAAATTAGCCACTCAAATTTCCACCGAGTTGAGTTGCACTCGACTAAGTGGAGATTTGCGCGGCATTCTTGCAATCTGCTCTAAACGGTGAAATCAACAGAAACTAGCAAACAAGGTTAAATAAGACGGAAAATCTCACAGGAGCACAGTAGAGCAGGGCATCGGAGGAGTGAGAAATGGGGACAGCAGTTGGCAGAAAACAAAGGCAGAAGCTCAAGACAGAACTGGATGGAGAAATTTGGCCAATAAGTCAACAAAGTCAGTTCATATCTCATTCTGTTGAATGTAATATATCTGTGACATGACAGATCCAACAGCATAAATGTTACATGCTACTGAATGCTAAAAAAAAACGAGTCAATGCTGGATGCTAGTGCACAGCATAGTCACCTGCTGTACACAACTTGTAAGTCATGTCTGTTGTTTAATCAATAAATGATTTCTCTACACAAATTAACAACTGCGTAAAAAATAAGCGTTTTTATTAGGGCATAACTGAATTACTCAGCAAACAACACTATTATGAGCTTCAAGGACATTTTCATACATCGACATCATGAACACATATTTCTAAGGTTAAACAATACACAGAAGTGTCGCATGATGAACAGCCTCAAACCTGTTTCAAGGCAGTGACTATTCGCTGTCCAATCTCGTCCTGTGTCACACTCGAGTCCTCCCAGCCTTCCACAGACGACAACAGCACCTGACACAGTAAACACCACGCAGTCACACGCTGAATTGTTCATCTGAGCATTACCACCCAGCAACAGGCACTGTGAGTAAGAAAGAGAACATCTTCTGGGGAAATGCCTGGCGTGGAGTATAGAGTGACGGGAAACTTTTGGGAAGACGTTCCTGTCCCACAGGGAACTTATCAAGGCGGATCCCGCGGATATCATCGCTTTCCCGCGGCAGATTGGCCGGCTTCCAGCCAACGACAGTGCATAGCAGGCGAGGCAACTCAACAACAACAGACACTGTGACTAACTTGACTATAGTTGTTAGCATGTAACTGTGTGGCAGAGACATGAGAAATATTGTCAAACATAACAATGAAGAGAAATAGCACTGATACACTTGTACAACTGATGTATGCACAGCAAGCTCAAAGTCTATGGTACCAAGTTGATGACAACCCATAACTCTACAGTACCTGCTGCAGCTGCAAGTCCGGGATCTTCTGCGACAATCGGTGACGATTCTTCATTGCTTTGAGATGGTCGGAAGATCGCTGGCCTTCGGGAATGTCCGAGAGGGTCGTACATACCGGCGGATACCAAGGAAACGGATGTTGTTGTCCTGGAGCCAGTCCTTGTGCCGAGGACAGCAACGACTGAACCCTAGTGTTAAGTACACAACCACAGGTACACAGGGCAGTTGAGTTGAGTTGAGTTGTGTTAATACGATACGATATGAAAAATGAGATTAACGTGGACTAAAAAGCTGAGTGATCAGCTTAATCTAGCACACGTAGCCAGAAAAAAACTAAAACAAAAAACGCCAGTACCCATATAGTTCAGTACAGGTTTAAGATCAATGGAGGCAGTCAATGTCGCAGTCAACAAATTATACAGACAATCTTCCCAGCCAGTATCGTGACTGGTGCAAAACACAGAAAATGAAACATAATGACAACCAAGGAACAGCACTACATACAGGGTGCGCCAAAAAAAGTAACCCCTATGAAAAATTTTATATCTCTGAAATTGTAGCCGATATATTTACCAAATTTGCAGAGTTTACAGATGAGGATTCAGTCCACATATCCTGCAAATTTTATTAAAATAACCAACACGGTTCAACAGATACAACAGTTTAAACTTTAAAGTTCATTTTTTCAAGTGAACATGTAGTCGCGTCCTAAATATTCAGTAAGTCTTACTTAATAACGAATCAAACTTTGCACAACTTTTCCGTAAATACTTCAAACGCTTCAGTAATGAGTGTCAGCTGCCCTCTCGGTATTTAAACTGAGTGTTCAGAGTGTCTGCCAGCTGCAGCAACACAAAATCGAAGTCTCTTTCGAAATAACAGGATTGCCTTGTCAGTGAACTCCGGTGGCAAATCATTCCATATTGAAGCAAGGCAGTCTTCAGCTCGGCAATGTTGGTTGGTTTTGGCATATAGCGTCCTAGTATTGCACCTCACATGATAATCCAACGTATTGAGATCTGGCAACTTAAATATCAGCGAGGTTATTTTTAAGTCAGAATCGCAGTTTAATTACTTGTTCACTTTGAAAAATGCACATTTAAGTTCAAATAGGTATAATTTTGGAACACAAGCAAATATTGCAATGAAATTTGGAGACAATGTGGCCTGAAACCTCCGCTGTAAGCGCTGTTAATTTAGAGAAAAAATTTCCAACTGTTCCAGAGATATTGAATTTTACGTAGGGGGTTACTTTTTTTGGCGCGTCCTGTAAAAGAAAACTACTAACATGCGTACAAACTAAAGCAACTAAAACTAAAACCTGGTTTAGGGACCTTTTACGCCACGAAATGGATTCGGCCTATTCTATAGCTGCCGAGTCTGTATGGGGCAGTTCTAGAGATTTACAAAACAAACAGTTATCAGTTCAAGTCAGCAACTTACAGAGACCACAGACTACAGTTCCTTTAAGTCAGTTCAGCTCATAACTCTTGGACACATTTACAATACACAACATGAGACAAATAAACTAAAGTAACTCACTCAAAGCCTTTGTTCTCCGGCGGCAAATACGTTGTCGGAAATTCATTTCCCATGGGAAATTTCTTGGCGTGTTCATCACATTCTGCCTTCGTCGGCCAATCAACCGTCAGGTACTGAGGCTGGTTGGATCCCTAAACACAGTACACATTAGCTTACCTGTTTACTCTTTGGCAGGTATGATAGTGGAAAAAAAACAATGTGGGAGACCAAAAGAAGCAATTCTAGACTGGATAATGAAGAGAGATAGCGGATATACATATGAACAGTACAGGCTCGACTATCAATGTAAGACATCCATTCCTCCAATTATTGACTATTTCAAAGAACAAGCAAAGATTTATCTTTCCACACACTATATCAGTGCCACCATCTAGAATGCTTATTGAATGAATCAGTACTGCGGCGGCAGCCCCACCGCCGTTCAGGCCTAGCGAACCTGCCCTCCTTGGGAGCTGTCCCCTAGTCACCCCATATTAGTGTAGACTAGGGGACTTGCTGTGCTTATTTTGTGTATATCGTTTTGTGTCTCTATTATTGACTGTGTATATGTGTATTTAGTTGTTTTTGTTGTTTTCTTTCTCTTTTGTAGCTTCCTTCAGTACTTTGATACTGTTGGTTGGGTCTTTTGACCTGTAAAAACCGTCTCCCGTATAACCTATACTGTGTTGACAGGGACGTAAAACACTGCTCACTCACTCACTAGTGTTCTTATTAACATAGATAAACATCAGCTTTTCTTTAAAACCTGATAAACCTTTCAGCTACTATCCAACCATGGCTTTTCTCCATGTTCAGCTACACTGCCTGAATGCGAGACAAAACAGATGCCAAGAAGATCATAACAGCTTCCCTCTTGGAGAACTGGAGGAGACCACCAGTATGCCCCCATACTACATAGATGAAGACTATGTAACACGATCTGAAATTCAAAACCTCTCCCTGAATGAAGCAACTGATGTGGCTCAGAATCGTCCACTCTGGAGACTGATGTCTACGTTTGGTGATGCACAATGCCAGTGGTGGCTGCCAGAAATGAATGAATGAATGAATGAATTATAAATAAGAATAAACATGACTCACGACCACTAAACACTGGCCGATACATTAGTAACTGAAATAATCAGCCCCATGGGGACAGTGCTTAGCTCTACTGTAGTTGTAGACAATAACAGACAGATGGATGCACAGACATTTTGACCGATTTTCTGTGAAACTACACACTAAGGCGCTGAGGTAATAGAAACACAAGATGGACCAAAACATAGCAAAATATACACACAGGACACCAGTCACGGCAAAATGTTTTCACCACATACAAGATGACTCAAAAAATATCAGCCGTCAAGCTAGCATGCTGTGGTACCTCTGTAGGTGCAGTTCTCTTCTCAGTATACAGCGCTGGTCGAACTGGCTTCATGAAATCAATCGTCTCTGGCTTCACTGATGCTGATGCCACCTGTACGACATTCAACAGGTTAACACACAATACCTGTACAAATGGTAAATGGCTCCCGATTTTACAGAGCGCTTGAAAGCGTCAGCATCATGTCAGCTCTATCTACCGCTCTTACCATTTACCCATGCCAGATCCGAGTCCATCAAACGCTGACAGTCTTAAACTCCAACTTCTTACAGCTCGGAAGAAGGAGTGGTGGCCGGCCACAGCGGACAGTTTACCCCATGCAGTTACCTGTCAACTGTGAAACACACTGCGTTGGCAGGCATCGAACCCACAACCTTCCGATTGTTAGTCGGACGCGCTACCAGTAGTGCTACCGAGACCATAGCGAGACAACTGCATGATTTGACCACACCAGGTACCAAGGCGAAGGCTGGATTCACACTGACACGAGTGCGAGTCCAGGTACCCATGTACGGGTTATGGTAAACACGAGCTTGCAGGTATTCCAATAGCAGCCGTTCGCAATAATATGGGTTCCGTATACGAGTACGAGTTACCTTGAAATACGAGCAGTTTTTGTGTACAGTTCATCTTTTTTGCCACAAAAACAGCAAAAACAGACGCCAGAAAGTTTCGACGTCAATAATTATATCATCCTATGGCGCACGTAATGTAATGTTGACGTAACGTAACACTGTTTACAACATAGAGCAACCCTTGCTAACAAGTGCGGACAAGCCAGTACTTGTACTCGCATTCGCATCAACATATATCCAGCCACATTATACACAAGCTTAAACACAGTTGTCAGTGAAATGTGCGTCAGTAGTTACCTGTTCCTTGTGTGGTATCAGATTGAAGTCATAGTCAGTGAGAACGCGTTTGACACGTGTCCAGGCACACTGCAGTACATGGTGTCCATCGCGCTCCTCCATCTCACAGTGCTCACCTACACAGACATGAATGTCATTATTACAAAGATTACAAAGTGACCCCCTTTCCCCCCCCCCCCCACCCCCGGACACGGTACTGTGTGTCAAGGCTGTTCTACCAGTCACAGGCTGTCATGAACTGAAGCAGTCAGCCTGGGTGAGTGAGTGAATGAGTAGATTCTTAACAGCACATCAGCACAGTTGGGATATACAGTGCCATTATGTTGGTTCATGCTGGAAAATGCAGGATGGAAGACAAACTACAAATACAGGCAATACACAAGCTAAACACTTGGCCCAGAACTGACCACACTGGAGTCTGTTGGCAACTAGTGGCGCTATGCACTCGCAATGGTACAAGCTGAAAAGGACAACAAAGACAAGTCATTAAGCATGTAATTAGAGACAGAGCTTTACTGCCAGACAGCTTTACTGTCACATAATTACACTTTCTTTCAATTGAACTGTCACTTGTCCTGTCATCCACACTATCATGATCGGATGTGTACAGTTTTATTGGCTCATTAATCTGAATCTTTCACAAGTTCAGTATCAACTGTCAGTGAGTTTTTTTACAATTAACCTTGGAACTGTAATACGGCACAACCCTAGGACCCTCCCTACCAGTATATAGATATTTTGCAGATAACACAAAAATAATGCAAAATGCGATGCTAATATCTGCCATCTGTGTGCAGTTAAACATAATTATGATGTCATGTTTCTAAGCATTAGATCACAAATGCAGTTCATGTCACAATTATGCCGTCATATTTCTAACCATGGCCAAGCCGATATCTGGCAACAGAGGAATAGGGCAGAATACAGTGGTCAAATGGGGATCGCACCAAAACCACAAAGCCGGAATTCAGGCCATCTGGGTGCATAGAGGTATCCACAACTATGTCCAGTTATGGTACCAATAATAAAACATAAAATAATATACAGACCTACTCCCTCGTTAGCCAACTGCAACTTGTACGTCTCATAGAAAACAGTCTGCTCAATCTTCTCATGTCTTGATGCCTGCTCTGATGAGAGCTTCTGCTGCTGCTGTTTCCATGAGTCATGTTTGTGTTGATAATCACGCAGTTCTGCCAGTGTACGCTGCAGCGACCTACAACACCACAGCTCTCTATCACTGTCTAGTTACTTTATGTACGTGACAAACAGGAAACGGCTTTTGCAAAATAGAGCAAGTCGACAAAACACAGTGTGTGGAGGATTTTTGACTGATTTTGTACACATTAACTAATAGTAGCTACTGTTGGGTTTAAAACATTGTTTTGGTCATATATTACATTTGACAAAACAACACATGCCAAAATCTACATTTATGTAGCTCAAAAGTTTTAAAATCAATTGTTAAAAAATATGTTTGTTCGTTGTCATATTATAAAACAAACAAGTTTATGTACAATGTTTGATTTTATATAAAGAAACAGTCAAAATTAAAACTTAACTAAAAATTAAACAAAATACAGATAACTGCCAGAAAAAAATCAATTTAACATCACATTACAGTGCTGATAATAACGTTTTTACATACACATTTACTCACTTTCTAAAAAAGATGAAGTAAAGATCAGGTGTGAGGAATTAACTCTCACAGCAACAACCAGGACATTTGCATTTACAAGGAACTATGGATAATAGATGATGATTGTTTTAACTCGAACTGTGGAAGCATGTAAAATGATCATCTCTTGAGTTCCAAACACCCAGTGATGATAACGGATGCACGTCTTTATTATACATTGTTGCTGTGTTCCTCAAAAATAAGTATAAGCCCAAGGATTTAGGTAACGAAATGAAACATCCAATATACGAGGGTCGTTCAACAAGTTCCAAGACTGTGAATATTTTTCACATAAAAGGTTATAATAAAACGCTGTCCTTAGTATTACCACGTAATATGTAGCATGTACTTCATTTAGTTGGTATTCCTGGTGACGTCACTTATGACGTCATTGTATATGTGAAGGTTAAACAACCGACGTTAACGATCATCAGGAACAACGGATAATAATAAAATTTTTAGTTGCCGAAAGCACTTCTGGGCAAAAATTCATCGTCATCTGTTTGCAGTGTTTAAGAGTGAAACTGTATCACATTCACGAATGTTTAAGTTAGTTCACACGTTTTTCACAGCAGGCGTCAATCAGTCAGCAGTGGTGACTGTGCATGTGAGCAGCATTCTGCAGACAGCAACAAAAACACTTAGACTGCATTCTGACTGACAGACATGTAACCATTCGCATGAAACAGCAGTAGAACTGAGCTTGAACGTTGGTTCTGTGGACAGCAGTGAAAATTTCGAAGTGTCTGCATGATGGAAAATAATCACATCCACTGCAGAAGGGTGTCATACTGCAGCGCGATAATGATCTGCCACATTAAGCTCTTAAGACCATGGAAAAAGTTGCTAGAATTGGCTGGGAATTGCTGTCACACCCTCCACACAGTCAAGACTTTGTGCCAAGTGAATTTCATCTCTTTGGACTTTTGAAAGAATCTCTGAAAGGACTTAAATTAAATGAAAATCAAGACGTTCAGCAGCACACGTTCTGAACTTCTTCAGCATCACTGACAGAGATGTCTGAGCCACGGGCTTCATGACGACTCGTGAAACGCTGGGAACGTTGAGTCAACTTGTGAAGAGAAATTCTATTGAAAAGTGGTAAAAACCATTTCCTGCTGGCAACCGTTGTCTTTTTAAAAGAAATAGTGCAGGAACTTATTGAACGCCCCTCGTATTTCACAGAACAGCTGATTACTGATCGCACCTATGTGCTAAATTTGAAATCAAATCTGTACAATGGTCGATGTAGAGAAGGATATCTTGCTGAGCAGATTGACAACTATCAATACTGGTTGAACAGTAAACTAGATTGCATAATTAACATGACCCAATGAGACTACTGCCGGTACTCGTATATATCAGCGGCCATTCTCAACGAGGATTTATTACACTTCAGTCACAAATAACGTTGCCACAGTCAATCTACCCAGCAGCAGTTTCACAACCCACAAAGTTCTAACTCCAGCAACTAACAGCATCAATCAACATCACAAGAGACCTGTGTTGGGTCTCAAGGACGGCTTCCAGCTTGGCATGACACAGGACGGCGTGACGACGCCTCAACGCAGCGTCAAAGTCCGGCTGAATCCGCAGAGCATTCTCAAAGCACACCACCGACCTGTTGTACTCAGCTAACACCTGCATTACACAAGCATGCTTGAAGCTCATTGCCAGGTCTTCGGCTGTTAACAAACAATCAACTTATAATCCGCTGGACTTTCAAGCATCTAAGTGTCAATGAAGGGTCGATATGAAAACAGCCGTGTCATGACTCTTGATCGTAAGATTGAACTTGTTTAAATAGATAGGCGAATTATTTGGAATATGCTGAACGTAACTTGCTGAATGGCATAAGTTCTAATCAGACATGTTAATTTCTGTATATATGGTCTGCAGTCAATTCTCCTCTCTGACGAAGTGTGTTACTACCGCGTAGATGTTTCCAAGTGTGAAATAGTTGACGTTGAGTTGGCGTGAAATGTCAATGGCGGCGTGAATGACAATTGCAGCCTCGTTGGAGTAGCGCACTTGATGCAGGATGTTGCTGAGGCTGACGAGAGCAACGTCCTTCTGCTGCCTGCAACGAACAAACACACTCAGCATATTCAAAGTCAGGTTTGCTTCATGCCAAGTTATTCACATGACGCAGGTCAACAGACTTGCCGCTAACAGCACAATTATGACGTCAAGTTTCTTTTCTGAGCATCAGATGACGTCCACAGTTACAATGGCTATGGCATCTTTGGGGGCTGCGTGTAACCGATGCGCTTGCCGATTAAACTGTGGTCTCCGATAGGACAGCCAGTAGCCACTTATGCTACTTCCATTTCCTTGCAATGACTGGATGACTGATCAACCAGACTGGCCAATTATATGGTTACCATGGTTACCATAAACTATCTATGCACAGATTGGTATGAGCACCATATTGAGCGAGTTGCCCATAGGTAGCAATCAGAGGCTGCAACTGCTGCTGTTACGGCATTGGACAGAATGGTATCTGAGTAGGAATAATGATATACCTGTGGATATCAGAGACATCAGAGTAGTGTCCACCACTAAATAGTAGTAGTAGTAAGTGGAGGTTGTTATGCCCTCCCTACTCGGCACCGGACCGGGAATGCATTACAAAAGTTTATAAAAACATAAATATTTCAAATATCACAAATACAGTTACTGCACAACATATTTAATCACAACTGACGTTAACGATAAATTCTTTAAACCAGAAGCAGCAAACATGGTGCTACATGTTGAAGTGTCACGCATGCCATTGTTTCCAAGTACTGGTGACATGCATACAAGTGCTTGCTTCAGAACTGTCAACAAATGCAACATTTCAAAACTTGGAAGATTTAAATTCGAGGACTTTCAAGTATTTTCAAGCACCTTATCTGATTTCAAGCACTTTCAAGGGCCTTCAAATTTTTATTCCAAATTCAAGCTTTTTCAAGGACGCTATGAACCCTGCTGTCTGGGCCAGTTTGTGTGAAGTACCATGGTGTTGGAAAATGCCTTAACCCTTTAAAGCCTACTGTTGCCATATGGGTACAGCTACAAAGCATCCTGTGCCAGACCGGGTTAAGCGGTCGTTTGTAATTTTTGACATCCGGGCACTCTGACGCTCAGTCCTGAGCGTCAGAGTGCCCGGATGTCAAAAATTACAAACGACCGCTTAACCAGGTCTGGCACAGAATGCTTTATAGCTGTACCCATATGGCAACAGTAGGCTTTAAAGGGTTAAAACTGCGCTGTATGCTCTAACATCAATCACACAATATCACTGAAGTGTAAGAGAAGCTGACCTCGTTGAGTAGTGAAGAGCTCTACGAAGGCATTCAATGGCTTGTCCAGCTTCGCCTTTGATGCGCCAGTAGAACGCAGCCATGTTGTGTAACACCCAAGACGTGTTGTTCTGCATAAACATAGCCATCAGACTATCAAACATACATCAATGCCAGCAGTTGATGCACCATCAGACAGTGCCCTCAGTTCAGTCAATATATGCTCAGTAGTGCTAGTGCAGGTAAGTAAGTAAATCAATTCCCATTTATCTATGGGCTTGGAAGCATTGTAGAATAAGCCCACCTCACTGCCCGGCTAAGTAACACTGTACCCCAGATAACCTATACTGTGTTGGTGAAGACGTTAAACCTTGCTCAATCAATCAATCAATCAGTCCCGGCTGAGTGTCATAAAAGGTGACTAAACCAGGGTAGTTTTGTTTAGCTATGTTTGTGTTTTCTGTAGTGCAAACACCTGAAAACGCCTCTACTGGGCTGACTGCAAAGTGTGAATGCAAACGAGTGTTTTTAAGTCACGGCAAAACTGCTCTGGTCTCACAGAATGGACGATGCCGATAGACAGGCAGCGAATTCCAAACTGTAGGACCAGCTGGAGCAAAGGCACGAGTGCCAAAGGTGCTGTGACGAATTATGAGTGGCTGATTGCAGATGACAACATTGTAGACGGTGGGGGTACCGCGGCGGCAGCCCCACTGCCGTTCAAGCCTGGCAACCCTGCACTCTGTGGGAGCCATCCCCTAGTCAGCCCATATTATTGTAGACTAGGGGACTTGCTGTGTTTTGTGTTTATTGTTTGATTATTGTATGTTCGATTTTTCTGTGTACTATATGAACCTTCAGTACTTTGATACTGTTGGTTGGGTCTTTTGACCTGTAAAAACAGTCTCCCATATAACCTATACTGTGTTGGCGCCTGGCGGGGACGTAAAACACTGCACAATCCAATCCAATCCAATACACTGATGGGCAAGGTATGTCAGTATGTTATGTATCATATATTATGTATCTCCGATCGCCGGAGTCAGTCTGAAGACTATGTAATATGTATACAACCGAAGACGCATACAAAGTTTGGTGAGCAGGACTTTTAGTATGCAATAAAATTACGTATTGCATTATGATTTCGAACAAGTATGCAACATTTTAAGATCATGTCATTAGTTTAACAAGTCTTAACTTTGTCAGAACTGAAAAATTCCTGCAAATATTCTATAGTAAGCAACTCATCAGTCCAACACTGACCATGAGTAGTGCAATGTGCAATCGATGCCCAAACTCATCGACGTTGTCTATATAAGGCAGCGCAGTCTTCAGCCCAAGCTCAGGCACCATGGACAGATTTCTACGGTCTTTCACTCCCTGCACAATATTAAGACATAGCAAGCCACTGCAATACAACCAACGTTGATAGAACGAACTGATAACCAGTGAACACAGCACATAACGACTCGATCTCTTACTGCTGTGTGGATTACTTAGGGCGGATTGCAAGAATGCTACTCAACAGTTGAGTCTACTTAACTAGCTAGTGTGAAAACTGTTGCAAGAACACAAAACCCACTCTCAAGTCGAGTCCACTCAAATATTGCGTGGCAAAACCAGCCACTCAAATCTCACTCAGTTGAGTGGCACTCTAGTGAGTGGAGATCTTACAATCCGCCCTTAGCAATGTGTTTACAATGAAACTGTTTATTGTGTAACTCAATTGATTATGGGACTATTTCGTTCCAACAGTCATAAAAAATTCTTATACAAATCTATACATTGCATATGGTATGGACTGTTGTAGAGGGCAATATATATGCCATATTGCCAAAGTTAGGCAGTGGGGATAGATCCGTGAAAATCACCATGCCATGGTCAGTCATTATGCCAAATTTATAAGGTATATGCGTCAAATTGTTACACAGTGAAGATCAGAGTGTAGAAAAAATTTTGACTGCTGGTGCTGGTGGCCCAAGGCCAAAAATGACTCACAAACTTTCATTATCTCTCCAATTATGGGAATGCAAGGCTATATTACACTATAACTGCACATATTTAGAAGTATCTTTAATCACCTCTAGATGTTCAAAGGCATGGATGCTAAACTCCAGGTTGACATAGTCGGCACACTGCGGTGACATGTAAGGCGGTTTAATAACGTCAATGAAGTCCAGAAAATCTTCAGTTCTGTCAAAACAGTAAACAGCACATTGACTACATGAAAGAGTGACACCATAATACCACTTCAACTGCATTGCATTGTGTCACCCAGCTGATTGAGTCAATAACTTGCACCAATATCAGTCATACCAGTTTACAGGAAAAAACAGACAATGCTGAAGATGATGCAAATAAATATGAAGAAAATGAATAAAAACATGACTAATGGTAATACAGTGCTTATTATGGTACAAGCATTACCTGGACTAGATAGTGCTAAAAGGCAATGTTTTGTAATTAACAGAGTTTGTGTTGTGTGATGTTCATTTGTGACCTTAGTCTTCCTGGCAAAGTGGAGCAAACTGGAGACAGTAAAGACTATAAATAGTGACAAGGATAGCCGTCAGTTTGAACAATTGTTAACATACTTAAATACTGCAAGAAGCTGAAAAAAAGAATGAAGTAGTAACAGTTCTGACGTTCTAACACAAATGGCAACATGCTTCACAGGCCATTTTAAGTTTACATAATAGCATTCTAAGTTGAATATAAGTTAATTATTGAGAGAAAAAACTAACTGAACCAAATCACTGTAATAAGAAACCAATGGTAAAACACAATGACAGATACCTGATGCCTTTATCCTCGAGTGGTAGAACGGTGCTCTGGTACAGTTCAAACTCAAATAGTGGCTTACCAGCGGCGATGCAATCAGGGTCAGAGCGATAAAACCGCTGTTCCACACCTAGCAACAATTAATTGCCTTTCCACATCAATCACAAAAAAAACAAACAACGATGGGATCCTCAGGATTCAAACTGCCAAAGAGAGACTGGATGGTGGGTACATCATGGTCAGATAGCCAGACAGACAGCACACAACATATACAAGTCAGCGTAACACAGTAGCGGCCAACGCATGAGTAGTGGGCTCCAGACATCTTCACCAACAATAGAAATGTTGATGCAGTATTACATATTGCAATAACCTAAAGACAACAGAGGAATAGAGCAGTTTAGTCATCTTTTGTGTCTGGCATTGTTTGCTGATACTGATACTGGCCAACAGTCGACAACAAATACTGAATGAGAACGATATTAAAACAATATTTACAGCTACATCATTACAGTAATAAAATTGTCGAAAACTGTCTAATTTGAGTAACTGGCATATTGCAGAAAAAGAACGATATTATACATGAAGTGTGAAACCAGGGATCGTTTCCAGCGGGAACGCCTGGGAACGGCGTTCCCATGAACGCAATAGTCTCCGTTAGTCATTCCTTACACTTTTAATTGCGAACACGCCGCGACTTAGGCCTAATTCGCAATTCGCTATGCTCTCTACAATCATTGTTTATAAAGTGTCTAATTCTGCAAAGTATTAAATTAAACACGGTCGCCGCCCTCTCTTAGCTTCACATTTAGCAGGCCTAATACACAAGCAGTAATGTAAGACCAACCAGTATTCATTGTTTACAGGCTACCGGTGACAGACATGCAATGTCGATCAGTAGGCCTAGCGGAGCGCACAGTAAATTAACAAAATAAACGATACGAAAGAAGACTAGACAGGCACGTCTGTATAGACGGGTAGGCCTATTTATAAATAACAACAGTTGTGTAGGCCTCATAACGGAAGGAAACGATCATTCGTGGGCATACAAATTGCTAATGTTTGGCATTTTGATCTTTGCCTATATCCAATACGGCATTTAAACCAGCTTTAGGTGAACTGTAGAAAAAACTCAGTTTGCACAAAAATTGGCCTATTTAAGATCCTAAATCAAATAACTTTTCTGGGGATGGAGCACAGCCAGCTCCCCAC
>Ga0056114_1000168_pt1 | contig 18595 bp, 9 predicted proteins | sample WorMetHERISLAND1_FD_77005 | JGI IMG/M metagenome (GOLD analysis project Ga0056114, IMG submission 77005) | Marine gutless worms symbiont microbial communities from Max Planck institute for Marine Microbiology, Germany - Olavius loisae HERON... ...
ACAGACGCTCATTTTTGACTGAAAATCGGCTTTAAATTTCAATCCCTGCGCAAAATTTGAAACATTTCGACATCTGACCCATACTAATTCCAACACTGCAAAGAGCGCAATGGGTTTACTCGTTGTTATAGGCCTACTTACAGCTTACAGGCGGCATTGTATTATTATGAAATCTCGTGACGTGTCGCGACTCGCGAGACTGCTTTGCCCTCGAGATAATGACTATGATGATGACGCTGTGCTGCAGGAAGCTGGTGGACCGTGCGAACGACTGGCTGGACAGGAACCGTGACGTCCAGGTCAAGACTTGTCAGACGATGACATGGATGTCTCACGACTCGTCGCGACTAGGCAGCGGAGAGTTCATGATCTCATCCAAGAACTTCACTGATAACGCTGTCACCTACTACCTGCGCGGACTCAGGTCTCAAGTCTATCCATCTGTTTCTTGCTGACGACCAATATGCTAGAATATTATGAAGACATTCCATATGGCGACAGCAGTAGCGGTATAGTTCTTTCGCCGGCGATAACACGAATTCACGTCACTGATAAAGTTCTGAACTGACCGTTGAAAGAATCTATACGCGTGAAATGGATATTGCTGTTCCAATTGTATTCTTACATAAGTGATTTGAAACTGCACCTCTCGCTGGCGTTTTTACCGTGTACTGTTATGCATAGTGCAGACTGTACTATCAAAAGACGTCTGATGTACGCAAAAAGATTTTGACATTTTCGCTTCCAGTGACCTTGACCTTTGACCTTTAGATCTCAAATTTGCTCCCCTGGTTACTCTTGTCCAGCGCTATGTTTAAACTAAACTAGAAGTTTCTATGTCATTCCTGTTTCGAGAAAATCGGATGCACGGACGGACGGACAGAGGGACGGTGTGCAACATTTAATACGGGCAAACGCCCCCTAGAGAGAGCTGCATAATAAACTTACAGTTTTACTGGTCTGTACAAGCAAGGACGGTTCCGGTTGTATGTAGCCTATGCAACAATGTGAAAATTGGTATATTTATCCTTGATAGGGTTTACACGATTTGAATTTGGTACTAAAAGGGTCTTTGGCTAGGCAGCGCGTCATCGTTGTGCCAGTGTAACAAATTACCTACCACGTATCTACTACATTATCAACGTCATATTATCCGCCACGATATTAGCGACGCGTGATACTAATGAATATTTGCTCATTTGCTTTGTGTTTTGTGTTTGTGTGTGTGTGCATCTGTATATGGACAGTTGTTAGTGCCGCTGGCATTTCTGTCCTATTGAGCACTTTTAGTACGTTCATTTTTCATGTTGGTTGTTTTTATGTAACTTGTGTTCTGTGAAATAAAATGAATGAATGAATGAATGAATGAATGAATGAGTATTCACGACAGAAACCTCTTATTGCAAATGAACTGACAATATCTAAGTTGGAGTGGCAGTTTGGGGCGTGCCATCAGATGCGACGTCATTCGATTAATTAAACGCCGCCGTCCATCCTACGCGCCTGTCTTGTGTGTACGCAGACTGTGGCTGGTTCCGAGAACGCAGGCGCATCGCCAGCAACCAATTAACCTCACCGACTTCATCCCCGACAGCAAACACGACAGCATCCAGAGTCTCGTCGAGAAAATCAACAAGAAGATCGAACACAAACAGCTCAAAGGTTCGTTGTTCGTTAATCACCGTGAGTCAATTAAATCTCTCGCAAACCTCAATTACGATCGAGCACTGTAATACTACTTTATTACGGGGCTTCGCGTTAAGTATGTCTGTCTGTTCGTCCTTCTTGTGTCTTTAATTCACTCGAAATTGGACAGCGTTAGAAACTTCAAATTTAGTTGTGATGTTACCCCTGGCAAGCGTAACTGGTGTAACAGTTTTGAGTTCACAAGGTTCAAGATAGCAGGGGTCAAAAATGTAAAATATTGAGCACATAGTAAAGTTGTGTGGTGCCTATATCTATAGGCGTAAGAACTTAAATAAAGTAATTAGGCCTCATTCGACAGCATGTTGGCGACCAGTACCAGTGAATAAGCAGACAACTCATTAGGAGATAATGCTATGGCGGTCTAATGTACAACGATATGACGTGTGAGTTTAATATTAACTGCTACTTTGTAATCGTATTTAAAAGCCGATACGCACTAGCCATGCGCACGGCCGTTTGAATTTGTTTATGTACTGTGTTTGTTAATGATAAATTTTCTCTCATCGGACTACGTGTCTGTCTCTGTGTGTGCGCACCGAGCTTTCCAGTGCCCTGTAGGCTGTATTCTGTGTAATTTATGGAAAATGGGGCGTGGCCAGGGTCTGTAAAAAAGTAAACAAAATTACTTTCAGAGATATGCACTCTCACGAGCTCCTTCTAGTTATTTCGTGCGTTCTTCCGTTGCTTGGCCGGTCTGTGAATAATTGCCTTTTGCGTAGGTGTCGCTTCATTGCTGTGTTTTACTGTTCACACGTCGAGGACTTGCTGTTGCTTCTGTGCACAGGAAACACTGTGAACGTCTGACCTGTGTTGCTGCATTTTATTTGCAATGGTGCTGTGCCAGTATAAACAAGAAAACATAGAAGATAAACAAGTGACTTATTGTGATCGCTGTTCGTTTCAATTTTTACATATAATGAGATATGAGATACGGGTGAAACACTGTTGTTAGCAATTAAGTTACACGTATTATACGCGTGAACGATTTCTCGGACGCATACTTAGCTCAGTCAGAAACAGCTTTCCTGTAGACTGACGCTATGCAGTAAACATGACGCAAAAATAAGTGCGATCGTCGAAATTTGCGTAGTGATTGGTTTGCGAGACACATTTACCGTTGTTTGTTGCGTTGGTCGCTGTTTCTGTGAATACGTATAGCAGTCAAACTTCATCGCTGCTGTCACCGCTGCTTCTACTGCTGATCATGACAAAAGACCCCCAAGAGCTTTAAGTAGCGACAGTCAGCACGATAGGGGCCACGCGGAGCCACTATTTACGGCCAGTATACTGCCATGTGGCGTTGCATAGCATGACTGACTGCAGCGTTTCATTGTGTCATGACTTAACTTTCTTTGTTGACCACAACGCGCGCTAGGAAACATTTCTGTATACCAGTACTCTCCTAAATTTTTCACAGCCGTTCTCGTCTTGATATACTGTAGGTGAACTTAGAGACGCACAATTAATTGGACGACGCGCCTCTATATACTATGGTTCTGTTGTGTGAGAAATCTCGCATAACTAACTAACGACATGACCAACTGTTTGTGACACACGGCCCAGAACATTCAGTATTGCAAAGCAGTCTAACTAATAAAATGTAAAGTCAAACATGTAATACGTGTAAACGATACGATCGTGAGCATTGCGCAGAGAAATTCATACGACAACTAAATAGTTAAACCAATTGCTTCAGCAGTTTCTTTGTGACCCTGAAGAAATAATACTAACAAAGCTTGTACAGTAGGCCTACTAGCGAGCGAACATGCTGTTCCACAAGTCTACGTGACGAGCACTGAAACTGGGCTGAAATGTTATTTTTGAAACAAAACAAACAACAGATCATTGCAAAATACAGTAGGCCGTATGTCATGGAATAGTAATGGGTCACGGGTCAGCGTACTGCGACCCATGACCCATGTGACCCATTCACGCGTTTGACTTACTGACATCGACAGGATGCCTGCTGTGATCAGAATCGATAATCGTTTTGATAACGACAGATGAAAGCAGCAGTGAGACTAAAAAACTGTCATGTGTGGCCTTCAGCAGTAACAGTATAGCAGTTGTAACAGCCAGTAGTCAGTGGCAGGTCAGGTGTGACTCGGCATGTAGGTCAGCTACTGACGGTGGAGACGTTCGGCGTACCTAACCTTCATGGTCGACTGGACGGCCGCGTGACGCGCTGGAATGAGTGTATCAATGACGACATCCCGTACGCGTTCGCCATCAGAGTCTTCCACTGTCGATCGTTCGACGTCGCCAGTCGACACTTCAACGAACACGCTCTCCTCGGTCAGTACGTCTAGCAGCGTCAGCCACTGCATTCAGTTCGACATTTTATCTCCGAAATTTCTTGAGCAGTTGCAACAAAATTTGGTGGGAAAATATTATGGTCCATCGGAAATCTACGTTCGGGGAAATTTTCGGTACAGTGGCGGCAGTATGTAGCGCAACCGAGACTTTTTGTCTATTTCAGATTGCAGCGACCGCGTGGGTGGCCGCACTCTAGCATTTTCGGGCGGCGTCAAACATTTCCGCCAACAATGGATGTACGACATCACAAAATCAAAGAAGTTAAACTGGAAAGCTCAAATTTTTGCCGTTTTCTACTTTTTAGCATCAACTAGTTTGTTCGCTCTCTGCAGCACAAACACGCAAGCTTGCATGTCTTCTCTTTTTTGCTAGTCGTGTGTCTACAGATTGGCACACTCGTTCACGAAAGACCTACACGGGTCTGTATCAGATCAATCAGTTCTGGTGCTTGTCTTTCTGTTAATTTATCTATGTATGCGACATCTGGTTCTGCATCGGTTTTAAAATTTAGGATAGTGGGGATCTTGCAGCCCAGAGGTGAGGGTTCTGCAGTTTGGAGTAGAGGGCACTTAATTTAAAAAATACAAAATTATTTCTTATCAACATCTTCTTGTGCATAAAATCATTAAAATGGTGAAATCCGTTTGTTAAAATTCACAGCAAATTGATGGAGAGAAACAGCAGTGGGAGTCTAGCTACACGCTTTTAACCACAAGGTTGAATGCAATCTTTTTGTTTTGTGATTTTTGCTGGTTGCTGCTGTGTATTTGGTTCAGTCACAGTCTCAGCTCTGTGATTGGCTGGATAGACCGCGTCATAGCAGCTCAAGTTGCCGATGAATAAACATAAGAAATGGCTGTGATTGTTGTGTTGATTTGTTTGTTCGTTTGCTGTGCAGTTTGTATAGCATTACACCGATCTCCATTAGTCGTCGACGGTCTCACGAGGCTTGTGTTAGATTATCTTTAGATTATCTGACTGAAATAAATAACACTATTGGGAAGATTCTTAACTTTCTTCCTTCCTTGCTTCCTGAACGCTCGACGACTGTCATAGATTTCAATTCTAGCGACGTTTATGTGAGCTGTACTCGAGAGAAACGAATAAACAAGAGCCTGATAACGAACGGAAATTAAATGACTTCATTAGATTTACTTCCTAAATGCACGCCATACCCAGTCTATACCGGCAAATTAACAGACAGCCAAATTGACTGACTGAACGCAACTGGGGAATAATTCTGTTTATTATCGATCGATACTTTGTACGTCAGTATTTTGACGTGGATTGAAGGAGTTATGACGACATTGTGTGGGCGTAACTAGAAGTGGTTTTTGTAAGAACAGTGCACTGCTTCTAATTGTAATCTTGACAGCGTATCTGCGTGCCAACTTATCCTCTCAGAAGCGTTTCGTATGACCTTGAACAACGTTTCTAATCCAAGTCAACTTTAGACTTGGTGAGACATTTCCGGTCGTTGTATTGCAGCGTAGTAGGTGCAATTAGAGGCAGTTCTGGCACTTGCGTGATGGAGGAGAACAGATTGAAACCAGGATTTCAAATGAACTGCGGCACAAAGGCAACGAATCTACAACTCGAATGACAGTCATTAGCTGACCGTTAATCAGCGACGTAACGATGCAATTGTGTATTAGAGTGACAACATGTTGAGGTGATACGTGCAACAGGAGTGAAAGACGTGGTTCCAATGGCGACAGAAGACGGCTACGAAGGCTTCGAAGAGATGATCGAGAGGACCAACACGTGGTTGAAGGACCAGTGTGACATCCTCGTCATCAACATGCAGTCAGTCATGGTCCAGAAGGACGACGACGGTAGGCAGTCACTCAGTACTGGCTTCTCTGAACGAGACAGATTTGCTGTCAAAACCAACTTCGTGACTTTTCACTGCAGTGTTTTCAATTTGCCTGAAGCAGAAGAAACACGACGTCATTGCAAGAGTTTACCACGTTTTTCAAGTGCATACCATCCCTTGTATGTGAGTTTTATTAAACACCCTTATAGCTAAAAAGCTGGATAATAAAATAATACAGATCAAAAACTTTTATTTTTTATTTGAAGAAACAGCAAAGGGCATACGATACGATACGATACGATAAAAGAGTTTAACGTGGACATGCACCACTGACATGCTGTACAGTAGTAGACAGTACCAATGACGTTCTCAACAGCAAACGTAGTAGAACATAAAATAGAAAGCAAGTAATTAAAAAGCTAAAAACATACAACTATACAACTATATGACAACCAAGAATACGTCTGTGAACCAAACTAAAGTAAGCTTTATAACATTCTGTCCAAACATACTGTGAATAGCTTACAAATCACATCGTGAGATGCAATACAATGATGCGCAAAATACAACACGAAATAGATATAAAATCGCAAACAGTACAGCAGAGCTCTAAAAAATCTCCTATGACGCGAGCGTTGCCATTTGTGAATTAAACTCGCACCAAACAAGTTCCATAGGAAAACAGTTCTGGCAGAGTTACAAGCAAACTGGCTACAGTGGTGGTGCGTCGGTAGAGAATAAAAGCTCGACATTAATTAGCGCGATGCTTTCGTGCAGAAAGAAATACGTGCCGAGTGTCATTACGTTACGCACAGTACACTCAGCGGGCACCTGTGTATCCTTCCGCTCATCAATTGTTAATTTCTGTAATTAATCGAAGCGACTGCTAGAAGAGGAGACACACATGAAATAGTCATGGCTAGTTTTCGAGTTATCTCTTGTAATTAAATGGACACATGATTCTTTAGTCATTCTCTGCGGCTGTCCAGCAGTCGCTAGGATAGCCATATCAAATATGGGTCTAATTGAAAGGATTTAGCGTGTGCAAAAATTACAATAACAGAATTTCGTAGGGCCTATAAAAGTCAGTGTTTGTGAATACGTTAACTAGTAAAAAATTACATGTCTGTGAAAATCTAAGGTGTACCTCAGCCTATTTTCTGTCATATAATCGACGCTACACAGACGTAGAAACAACGCCTTCACGATACTCACAGTGTGCTAAATGCAGTTGTTAAAATGGCAATGCAAATGCGCCGAGAACGAGAGGCCGTAAGCGTCGAGGGGTGGGAAATTGGACTAGGACTAAAAGATATGGGTCCAATGGAAGACGTCGTGAGCTCCCGCAGCGGTATCCGGACAGTATTCATACCCTATTCATACTGGAGACGATGCCGTGCGGGGTGTGGGCGTCATATATGACTGCGCTGACTCGTGAGTGGCCAGTCGTCTTACAATGTATCACAGTCGCTTGTAATCTTATACTGTTGGCCTATAGACTAAGTGCGTGTTCGTGATTTTTTTTTTAATTTTTTGCCATGTGTTTGGTATTTACAGTTGTTTTATTATCTCTGTTCTAATCCAGCCCATGGCTGCCATAAATCAATAAAGGCTACTGATTATCTGTACTTTGCCAGTACCGCCTACATTTTCCAGATTTCTTAAGTAATATATATATACTTTATTTCACCATAACTGGTAGCAAGCAAATAAACAATAATAATACAGTAAATAAATAAAGAGAGAATGTCACTTAACTAATTAACTAGCCAAGTAGAAGTGGCAACTCACGTGAACGGTGTTTGATTAGGTCCGCACTCGGAGACCGGAAACGCCTGCCACTACGTCCTTCTGGGCATCAACAGCCCGAAGCCGGTCGACTTCTTCCGGATACTGAGACTGGCTTACCGCAAGTCGCCGACCCCGGACGCTAACGGCTGCGCGACGGGCGACGTGGAGTTTCCTGTCATCTACCCGTTCACATACGAGACGTTCACCCCGGAGCTGGTGCGAGTCGGAGCAGGCGCCACGCAGGGCGTCGGGGTCGGCAGCAGACCTGGCAACCAGAAGGAACGACTGGAGACGATGAACGAAACCTTCTCCAAAGTCATCGCTTTCCTGCAGAATTCTGGTCAATAGCTGCCATCTCATTGCTTCAGTTTTTTTGCCGCGTCGGATTAGTAAGACTTGCTAGATCTACACTATTGGTACTATTGATTTTTAGCCGATCGTACTAACGGTCGCGCTTATGCTACAGTGTTGCGTCTGTCGTCTGTCGTCTGTCATCGTCTGTCGTCTGTGACGTTGACCTTATGTGGTATTGTGGCTAAACGCTGTGTCCTAGAACAAAAGTTACTATTGACAGCCTATAGGAAGTCATATGAGAAATCGATTGGTACCAAATGAATGACCTTGAGCTTTGTTTAGAGGTCGTATTAAGGTCATGCCAACCATTCCGTCACATTTGCCATTGAATATCTCGGAAACCGCTAGAGATAGAGGCTTAGTTCCAAAGGACCACCAATAAGAAATGGCCTACGGAGAATCAAATAGTCACGTGACCAATGACGTCTTGTGACCCCGAACGGTCAAACTCGTGACCCCAATAGGCTTAGAGTGCAATATCTCGAAAACAGCTGGAGATGCTATTTAGCAACTATCTGCTGTAAGGGAAGTACGGTTGGCTATCCTAGCGACAGCTTGGCTTGTTGTCATGCAACTTATTTCGCCACAAGCGTGGCAGCAACACTGCGTTATAAAGTTGAAACTTACAGACTTCCAAGTCGAGTTCGCTAGAAAGCAGATAGCACATGCCTTTTTCTATTGTTGTGTCGTGTAAGTCGCCGATACCTGTTTCGTTGCTGTTTCGTGGACGTGAGAAGCAGCATTTTGTCGTGTAGGCGCCGAGGTGATCTGTGCGGAGATGGTTGCCAATCCCATGCAGCTGTACACAGAAGACGGCGGTCAAAGTCTCGCGGGACCCGACGAGATTCAGTTTCTGCTCACAATCAGGTTCGCTGTTGACACCGCCTCTCGCTCCACATGCGTCTTCTTATGTTTTATGTATAACATGTAAACATAACATAACATAGCTGATTAGCATGGGCAAAGCGTAAGCCCGCATCTTTACTAAAAAATAATAGAATAGAAAAAACTCTGAAAAACTCAACTATATTAGTTTACTTCTCCTCCCGGTTGTTCCTGTGATTTCTGCTTGCTAATTACATCTTAGTTCCCAGGAGTGCCAATGTTTATCAAGTTTGTTTTTAAATGAATTTAGTGATTGTGCTGTAACAATGTCCTCAGGGAGGCTATTCCCTGGTGATTCTATTACAGAAAGAGAATTTTCTTAAAACATAATGTCAACGTCGATTGACTATTTTAATGAATTTCCTCTAAGGAAAGTCTGTTTTGAAAGAGGAATATTATAGGTATAACTATACTATCATATCATAGTACTTTCAGATATGTATCGTTTGTTGAGCTTCTTATCCTGTTTTCGACTTCTGATTTTACTTTCTTTGATCTTGTCATTTTTGTTATTAGCGACATGACACTAAGCTGACGCTGGTGCACTGGTGGTCGAGTGGTAGAGTGGTTGAACTTGCAACCTATAATCGTCAGGTTGCGTGTTCGAATCTCGAGCTCGACTACTGTGTACCAAGGTCAACTCAACCTTCTATCCCTCCTGAGTCGGTTAGTGAGTAGTACGGCCTGTATTAACGGGTTACGGAGGTAACGTTACGGTGTGTGAGAGAGGTATGGTCCACTGCCCACACATTTGCCTTCTCAGGACCTAGGAAACGAGAGAAGCAGGCAGCGACAAACGGGAGAGAGGCTGGAGGTGGACAGGACACTTTATTGTTACTAAGGTGACGTACTGCAGTTGAATTTAGAATGTAGTATGTGTTGCATTTTATGTAGCATTTTTGTGAATTTAGATCAAACAGTATGCCACTCCAAAGTCAAGTAAAAACACTGCTTTAAAACGACATAATAGCGTTTTATTGGTTCGTTCTGTTGACTACATGTAGTCCAGTCGAGTGTAGCAAATTGGCGATGTCGCGCGTTAACCGATTCGTTTGTGCCTGATGCTGTGAAGGTTGTTCTTGACGGGTCAGATCAGCCGTTTCGATGGAACTGTCGCTTCGATCAAGCGAGCGTCGATCATATCAGGTCGCGGTCGCGGTCAGAGTCCGACTGGTCGCCGAGGCCGCGGTCGACGTAGCAAGGACGACGGCGACGACGACCCTCGACCGGGTCCCATCTTCCTGCGTAGCGTCGTCACTCGCCAGTTCAAGTATCGCTGGCTGGTGCTCGCCATCAGCGTGTTCTTCTGCATGGCGGTCATTGTCGCACTCAGCGTCGTCTACAGCAACCGCCACATGTAGTCAAATACAGCCGTCTGTGTCGTGTCTCTGTTGCTGGGACGACGAGACCGCAGAAACAGCCAATCTAGACTGCTTTACAGTTACTTATCTGTCTGAGTGTTGTGGTATAAAGAACTATTACACAGAAGATAATTCACACACTGGCATTTCATAGGTGGACAGTTAGGTCTGATGTATGCCCTAGCCAATCCCCTCCCGGCACTTTCTGCAAAATGTTATAACCAACCTATCTCCTAACGTCATGTTATCTGGCACGACATATTATCGACTCTCTTTGAGTTTTAATAGTCAAAGAAGGTTGTTAAGATTCTTATTCTTGAACAGAATCTGAACTTCAAAAGAAAGATCATCGCCGATCCACACCCTTTACTTAGCAACTGTTACGAGCTTTTCAGACACTGAATGCCATTTTAGTAAGCAGTTAAGTGAAAGAGGACTCACTGATCGCAGAAATATTCTGTTCGCTTGCTGCTTTGTCACAGTACTCGGTTGCATGCATCATTTCGGCTACAGACAAACTTTCTAAATCACCCTTCATGTTTCTTGTTTATATTAATGGAGCTAATTTTAGAAGGACAAATCAACGCGCGATTTAACTTGATATTTCTACTATTTGAATAATTGTGTGAACTATGTCGTCAAAATCTACGACCACATATCTTGAAAGAATATATTTTTTATTATTATTTCGATGATTCAACTCAAATTCGTTGCTGTTGTTTTGCCTATACGTACTACATAGGCTATATGATGAACATCACAGTTGCACAACCGGTTGCCGTAGCGCAACCGGTGTTGTAAGAGCGGCCCGTCGTTTCAGTGGGAAAGACCAAAACTTGCACCCTTGTAAAATCTAAACCACTTAATTTTTATACCAAAATTGACACAAGTGATTATGTCGACTAGCGTACCCAAACTGCAAAATTTGGTTGCAATTGGTTTACGGAAGACTTTCCCACAAATACGTGAATTACAACGTTCTTGTGACTTTATATCTTTTGTCCATTCCTTTTTACTTGTCGCGACCTCGGCCAGTAACTACTGGACCGATTCTAACAAATAATGGCTCGTATTACGCGGTGTCTGGCAAGAAAGTACTTTTTGAGGGCATCAGTGATGGATAATAACGTTTAGAGGTCAATTACCCAAAATTCCAAATTTTGGGGTAAATGGGCATTTCAAGCCAAATTTTCGACATACGAAATATGCGATATCTTTGAAACTGTAAGCCTGATCAACTTAAAATTTTTACACAGAACTTCCTTTCATAAAGGAAACTTCATGGGTGATTGCGTCTGCTGAAAGTAACAAACCAAGATGGCAGACGGCCGTATGAAATGTCTTTACCAAATTTGATATACAGGTAGGCCTCATCCTTCCGGAGTCTGTGACGCCAAATACGACTTATTTCAAAGTTCAACATGGCCGCCGTCCGCCATATTGGAAATTAAAAAATCGCCATAACTCGGCCAACATTTCAGACATCTCCACGAAAATTGGTATGCTGATGTACATGAAGCTCCTGAAACGTTTCTCACGGCAGACGTGAATTTCACAAAATCCAAGATTGCGGAGTTGCTATAATTTCGCCGGCGTATGAGGTATTTTTTACCAAATTTGACGTGCTGGTAGACACGTCCTTCTGGAGTCCGTGATAATGCCAACATGACAAACTTCAAGATGGCCGGACTTCTGGTTACGTCAAATATAATCGTTTGAATCAATTGAAACGGCAAGTATGTTAAACTGCTCAACTATGTCTTCAACTTCGCCATTACACATAACAGTCAGTAGAACTCTTCTGAGAATGTGTAATAGTCGAGTTGAAAATAACCGTAAAAAAATCATTTTTGCAGTTTATATGTCAAACATGTCAAACAACACGGTTACCTTACACAGAGTATATAAACCGGGCAGTTTTTTTACATGAATTGTAGCTATGAGCCACGTACATTAGAGCTGATGAAGGGTTGCAGACACACGCCGCTAGAGTGGTCTGTTGTCGCTGGTATGGTCTTTGGTTTAATGGGATTACCTACAATTTACCTCCAGCGAAGTTAGTAAAAAGCACTGTGTCAAAGCACAGCTTACGTAGGTTGCAGCCGCTGGCTGATAGGTATTTGAACATGAACCAATCGATTTGATTTTTAGGCTTATTCGGTCGGATACCAGAGTCGGATCCAGTTCGGATCCGAATCCAGTTTTTTCGCCGACGCTTCTTAGCATTAGGCCTATTGCGCTTTATTGACATTCGCGGAGTTTGTAACTCTTATACAGTGTGTGTTTGTATGTTTTTAGTTTCGTTCAGAAAAAAATATCTGTTGCCCATGTTAAGGTAAACATTATGTCTTACCAATAAATGTAACGTTATTGGCTGAAATGTGAACCTCTTGTTAGTCTTATAAATTATAAACATGAGCGACGCACGATTCTGTCGTCGTGAGCAGCGACGAGTGACTATTGTACATATTGCAATTCCGTCCCTCGACTATGGACTGCAATTTTCTGTGTCGCATACAGTGCACGCCTACATATCTACACGCTGACTAACTTTGTGCGTCGTTGTTACTGTCTGCTGACCGGTGAAAGTCGTTCGCTTTGCTCAGTAGTCTGTGAACAATTGGGCCTTTTTGTCCAGTGTTTGTACGCGAAATATAGGCCTAAGCCTTCGCTGGTGTCGGCGTGCGATGTAAAAGATTATTTTGGTTTTTGTTTCTCATAGAAACTTAGCGCTATTGTGCTGCGCTTCTGTATAGAAAGCGAGCGACGATGATGACGACGAAATGTAAGCGAAGGAAGGAAGAGAAGGAAAAGTGGCCGAGTGAAGAAAAGTCGACCACGCAAAATATTATGCTGGTTCGTGTGGTGAGGTGACTATAGACTCGTTGTTCAGTTTCATTTCCGTTAACTTGAGCTGACACACCTCATCTCACCGCTGTTATCAACTGCAGATTCATACTTGTCAACGTATTGAAATCATATCAAATGAGACAACTAATAAACAACGCTTCCCAACGTAGATAAATGATTGAGAACCAATGAGATTGTTGTGTGACCTCCTGGGCGAAGAGTATGACTGCAACAACTACTGTACTATACTAAAACTACTCGCATGTTTTGGCAGCCAGCTATGCTCGTGTTCAGTTAGGCAGGTTACACAAGAATATCAACAGTTCTCTTCTCACTACTGTTTATCGTGCGTAGTCAAGTTTGGTAAAAATTTCTTGACTAGTTTTATTGCTGAAAGTTTAACGCAGTTTTCGCCGATGACGTTGTGCTCGTTTTTACCCGCGCGACGCTGTGCTAGCGCGGGTCTTTGCGACAGCAACGTGTCTGTCCGTCCGTCTGTTTGTCCATCCGTCTGTCTGTCACGAGCCGGTATTGTGTCAAAACGAAAAAAGCTAGCGTCATGATTTCTTCACTTTCTGGTAGCCCCACGATTCTAGTTTTCTGATGCCAAATTTCATCACAAAATTCGAAAGGGGTCACCCGATCGGGGGCGTCAAACAAGGGAGGGGTGGGTGAAATCAGCGGTTTTCTATCTTTAAGCCTAAATATCTAGAAAACGGTAGCAGATACGGCTAAAGTTACAATTAATGACTAATAGGAAGTCACATGTGGGTTTTCCATTGACACCAAGATCGATGACCTTGAACCGCTGTAAGGTCAAATTCTGCTGGAATTTCGCGACATTTCTTGTGTTTGGGAGGCAATAACAGCTAAACGAATGAAGATAGACCCGTATTGTCAGCGACGGAATTGTAGCCGATTAAATGCACTTTCAGCGATGTATAGGTTACGTTGATATCACAGGGCGTTCACCCGCTATGGGGCGTCAAACAAGTGCAGGTGGGGAAAACAAGCTATTTTCGAGCAAAACGCGCCAATATCACTTGCCAGATGGCGCTGACGGCTGCTGCATTACTTCAAACAAGTCGTTAACTTGTCTGCAACTTGTTTTCACGTCGAATTGGAGCAATTTTCGGCATGCTTTCGCGTCGCGCGGTTTTCTTTAAGTATTATTACGTTTACGGATGAGTTTTCGCGGGGAGCGGTTTTGGGACATACCGGATAGATTTTGCGAGTCCAAATCCAAGGAATTTCTTCACCGTGTTTAACAAGTGCAGGATGTTCACGGTGAGCCTAGTCGGGCGGCGGTGTGCAACATTCGATCGAATGGTTTAGAGTGGATCGTCTTATCTGACTTTGCTCTCACAGGTAGCAGCCAGCGCTGACTGATGTCTAGGCCGTAGCTTTTCATATCATTTGAATGTCACGATGACTCTGCTCACTGTAGATATATGTGTATATATGTCGCGAGTGTTTCTCTATGATAGTGAAGTTTTTGTGACGACTCCGTGTTAATACTCAGTGACCCGGCAAAATATCCGTTTTGTCAACTTTGTTGAACGATTTTAGTTAACGTTTTGGTGCATCAACCGAATCTCATAATGCTGATTTGGGTCACATGCTATTTGACATAAAACCAGTTTTTCGGACTGTAGACCGCGCTGTAACGTCGATTCATGTTGTGACGTATTTGTAGCGATTGTGCTCCATCTTTTACACTATACCGTTTGTTTATCTCAGAGCGTATAAACCGTTTCTCTCACTGATTGCAGCGAATGTTCAGTAATGCCGTCGACTGCACGTTGTTAATATTTGTTATAAAAGTCTAAAAATAAACACGGATCTGTTTCTAAAGGTAAACTGTTAATAAACGCAGTGCCGCGAGCTGCTCCTGTAACATGCTTGTGTTAAAATGTTGTCCATCCATCTTTTGCATGACCAATGTAGGCCGAAGTCGCCACTGCACGACCTGATTAATCAACAAGAAAGCCTAGCTAACGCTAAGGTAAGCGCGCGCCAGCAGTGCGTCTATGAATGCCTCTAGCGAAGAAATCTACGACGAATCAGCGCAAGGAACATAAGTTTGAAAAAATATTCAGTGGGTTACAACTCTGTCGCTATCTTCATGCTGTTATTGTTCCAAATCTGCGAAATCCCGCGAAATTCTCCGATATTCGAACTTATAGCAGTTCAAGTTCATCCGATTTTCCTATTAGTCATTAATAGTAACTTTGGACGTGTGACAGAGGGACAGACAGACGGACGGGCGATAGCATATAGCGAGCTAAACATGTGCTATATGCTGTCGCGCGCTAAAAATGCTTCTTTCAGCTGTAGATTTATTCGTTGAAAACAATGTGTCTACATTAACGCTTTTGTGTACTGTCTTTCCTTCAAGTCAATATCACTGACTGGCTAAATTACTTTGGTGTATGTACCGTAAGCCTCGACTTCTTCGACTAGGCCTACATTGGCAACATGATTTGATCAGTTGAGGCGGTTACTGTGTGTGTACGTGGTCAGCGACAGATGCGACAGGCAGCAACGGCGCAGTCTCGACTTGACGTCATATCGTTGTCGTCCAACGTCACTCCTGACGTCATTTGTAGTCGGGATGACGTCAGCTGATCACTCACAGCCGGTGTGATTGGACAGACGAACGGCAGGTGCGACGGCGGGGTCGGCAGCGCAGTGTGGTGGTGGAACCCGAAGAGATGTGGATAGGTTGCGGGCAGGGTGAATCCGAGCAGGGGCGTGGACGGTGGAGGCCAGCAGGACAGAGGTGACGGCGAACCGACTGGAGCGACAGTCAGCGGCGGAAAGAGACTGTTCTGAGGTGGCGCAGGAGGACTTCCAAACAACGACCGACAGACTAGGTGACGAGTAGGGTACGAGCAGCCTTCAGATCAACAACAGACACACCAACAGTACAGTATACGCGTTATCGTACTCACCCGGACCAGGGTTGGAATTGTCGGGGGGGGCGTGGGGGGTTGACCGTTGAACCCCCAGTTCATGTGTACAGACGCTCATTTTTGAGTGAAAATCGGCCTTAAACTTCAATCCCTGGGCAAAATTTTAAACATTTTTTCGGCAGCTGACCCCCGTTCTTCTAGGTCAATTCCAACACTGGCCCGGACATACTTATAGCATATACAAATGTTTCATTTTAGTATTGGTTATTTTTATGGACAGCAACTTTTTACATTAGGCCTATACATTGATATGCAAACATCATCGTCACACTCACACTCACACTGAAAATGAAGACTTTACATGAAATGATCAATTAAATAACAAATACATAAACATCTGGAATTATGAATAGTAATGTTACTTGCTTGTCCACACACTTTAATAACAACCTTCGCGTAATGAAGGCGGTGTAGAGGACGCTTTAGTCACAGTCGAATGCAAAAACTTGGCTGGCGTTTCCCTCTTGCGCCACTTCGCTCGTCTGTTCTGGAACCAGACCTGCAACAAATCAGCGTATACGAAAACACAACAATATTCGCTTTCAAATAAACAGAAAAGCATAACAAGTGTACAACAACTTTACAAATGACTTACTGACTCTTTCAGTGATGTCGATACAGATTATTTGGCCTATATTCACACGTTTCTAGACTTATACTATACACTAAAGTCACTCCGATGAAATCAATCCGAAGCTATAGCAAGCAGATATACGATATGATGCAGTAAGAAAATTTTACGTGGACTGAAAAGCTGAATGCGGTCAGCTTAATCTAGCTCATGTAACCAGGTATAACCCCAACCATGTCCTCCATCGCCTTCTCCCCAACCTAAAAATACTGATTACAGTCTACGCCAACGCACTCACAATCTTAGTTTACCGATGGACATCAATGCTGTTATGAAACAAAACTGTCTTTATAGAGTGGTATTCGCAGTCGCAGACATTTATTGATTTTTTACCGAACGTTCACTGTTATTGTACGAAACATGTTTTACTCAAAGACATTTATCGATTTTAATCTAACCTCTGCGTTTACTCATTGTATAGCATGTGCGTTTGTCATATGTCATTAAAGGATTTACTTACTTACTTACTTACTTAGAAGAAACTAAAACAAACGAACGCCAGTGCCCACTAAGTCCGGTCCAAGTCCAAGATACATGAAGGCGGTCAACTCAAAAGTCAGTGTCTGGTCATAAGCACTGTGTGTTGTGTCAAGCGAGTCAAGCGATAAATTCTGCAATGCACTTCCATGCTACCGCGGCAGAGCTAACATGAGTGTCGTGACTTCTTTTCTGAACCCGACATTTGTATCAAACATACGTCCTTTGAATCAAGATCAAATGAACAAATGCATATTTTATGCCATCTCGTATTTGTCTCTAAGCGTAATATGTTTAACGTTGTATGTAATCTGACTACTCTGGCCATAATGAGTTACTGTATTAACTTTTTATTGCATCAAATAATAGAAAATGCGGGTGAGTTAAAATTGAGTGGAGAATCACTCCTAGGCCTATACTGACTTGAATGCGTGACTCGCTGAGGCCTACGCGCATCGCAAGGTCCTCTCTGGCGAACACGTCTGGATAAGGTGCACGCTCGAACGCTTTCTCCATTTCTTCCAGCTGGTACGGCGTGAATGTCACTCTACAACAACAACACGACATAATCAACTATTACACAGTTGTGACTGTCATAGTATAGAAACATGTATGGACATCTAGTTTTTCCTGAATACCTGACTGCATGATTGCTTCTACATTCGATTTTAGTTAGGCCTAGGTATGTGGGTATTTATCAGTGTCACTTGTATTGTATGTATGTATGTCTTTTATTAGCACGTATCGAACGTACATGTTATACAGCTAAAAATAAAATCATGAAAAAGCAAAATTAATGAGTAAAAAGAACACCATATAAGACACAAAAAGCACATGCTACTAGAAGATGAAACAAATTATAGGCCCATTAACAGAGATCTAACAGACTGAATGAAAAGAGAACGAGGAATGAAATAATGATCTTTTATGCAATAGAGTTTTATGGGAGGAAAGCTGATATGGATGAGTCTTTTAATGCGGAGAGTATAGCTGATCCGTAAGAGGGACGGGACTGGGTTATGCTTTTGAAGAGTTTGTGATCGTGCTATACAGCTTGAATCCGGTGCTGTTTAAATGTGAGTAATTTGTGTTTATGAATGAACTGATGAATGAATTTCACCAGTTGATTATCAACGGCAATGATCGCCACAGTCCCCGAAGAGCTAACTCGCGACCAGGTTGGACTACGACAAAGGACTGAGCTGGCTGAGCTCCCGTTTTCCAGTCTGCTCTTTATGGTCGGTTGCTGGTTTTCGACGATTGGACAGCATCACCGACTCTCTTGCTAGTTTTTAGCGCGCGACAGCATAAGTTGGACGGTCAGCGTCAGAGGAAGTATTTTTACAGTTGGTCAATAGCAAATGCATGCCCGTTCTCCTGTACGCTCTAGAAGTATGCCCGTTAAACAAAGCAGATTTACGTTCTCTAGACT
>Ga0056114_1000169_pt1 | contig 18515 bp, 17 predicted proteins | sample WorMetHERISLAND1_FD_77005 | JGI IMG/M metagenome (GOLD analysis project Ga0056114, IMG submission 77005) | Marine gutless worms symbiont microbial communities from Max Planck institute for Marine Microbiology, Germany - Olavius loisae HERON... ...
AGCGCGCGGTGCCGAAGGGGCTGTGGGCCAAGTGCCCAGGGTGCAACGCCGTCCTCTACCGTGCGGAGCTAGAGCGCAATCTGCAGGTCTGCCCTAAATGCAATCATCACAACCGACTCGGCGGTGCCCCACTGCTTGGCCTGCATCTCCTTAGGCAGGACCAGCGGTTCACCGAGGAATTGAATGGTGCTGACGTCGGCGATCCCGGTGACGCTGATGAGCAGATCGAAGATGTCTTCGAGCGATTCATCGGTGTCGATGAGGACATGGATCTGTTGGCGCAGGTGTTCGATTCTTGGCGTCGAATCGGGCAATGCTGTGTTGCAGATCAGGGATCAGGAAGTCTAATGTCAGCGCGGTGGATTGGGCGGCCCGAAGCTGGTTCTTGGTCTTGGTTCGGAGCTTGTTATCGCCTCGACGAAGCGTTTGGCGGCCTTGGGGTTGTCGCCATCAGGGTCCAGGCCGGTTATTTAGGGCTGCGACCCGGTTCACCTGAGCCTTGTGCAGGGCTCGGATCAGGGCTAGATGGGCGGTGTTCTTGAACTCACGGGGTATCCGATTCGCCCCTTGCGGTTGATCGCCATGGTCACGGTTTTATGGCTGACATCGATTCCGGCACTCTTCATGATCTTTGGACGTACGCACGCGCCCAACACTCAGCTACGCCGGGTCAGAAACATGGCATCCCCATAGCTGAAGAAACGGTAGCTCTGCCGAACCGCGTGACGGTAGGCGGCCATCACCTGCTTAAACCCGCCGAAGGCGGACACCAGCATCAGCAGGGTCGATTCCGGCAGATGGAAGTTAGTGATCATCGCATCGACCACCCGGAAGCGATAACCCGGACAAATGAAGAGCCGGGTATTACCCCGATAGGGCCGCAGATCCCCGGCCCGGAAAGCGCTCTCCAGACCACGCACGCTGGTGGTACCGACGGCGATGACGCGTCCACCGGCTTCCCGCGAGGTCGTCACGGCAGTACAGACTTCCTGCTCCACCTCCAGCCACTCACAGTGCATAGCATGCTCCTCAAGTCGCTCTACCCGTACCGGCTGGAAGGTCCCCGCCCCCACATGCAGCGTAAGATGGACGATTCGCACGCCCCGCTCCGCCAGACATGCCAACATGGGAGTGGCAAAATGCAACCCGGCGGTGGGTGCGGCGACCGCCCCCTCACGCCGGCTGTAAACAGTCTGATAGCGCTCCAAGTCCGATGCCTCGTCAAGACGTTGGATGTAGGGCGGCAGGGGTATATGACCGTGGCGCGCCATCAGATCCGCAAACCCGGCGTCTAAAGAGTGCAGACGAAACAGATCGCCGTTCCGACCTGCTACTTCGAGTTGCTCACCGCCCGCGAGCAGAATTGGGGTCCCGGCCTTGAGGATCCTGTTCGCCCGCACCTGGACCAGGGCTGCTCGCTTGCCCAGGAGACGCTCGATCAGGATCTCGACCCGGCCTCCAGAGTGCTTGCGCCCGAAGAGCCGTGCTCGCATCACTCGGGTATCGTTGAAGACCAGCAGATCGTTCGGGGCTACCAATCGAGGCAGATCGGCAAAGGCCAGATCCCGTACCACCCCGCTGGGACCGTCTAGATACAGCAGCCGGCTCGCGCCCCGCTCCGGCAAGGGCTGCTGAGCAATGAGCGGTTCGGGGAGATCAAAATGGAAATCGGAACGCTGCATGGCGCGAGCTGCATGGTGCGATACACTACGTTATATATAACGTAGCTTTATTTCGTGGGCCATGCTTGGAACTGGAAGCCGATAGAAGTACCGGAGGATATCATCCTTGCCGATCTGCCCGGAAAACTGCAACGGATCAGGAGCCCCGCACGGCCCACGTGCACGTACTTACCCAGGAGGTCGAGAGGCGTCCCGAGAAAAACCGTCCGAGATTCGCCGAAACGCCAGGGCACAGCCTGTGGAAAAATCGAGAGGATCTGGATAACCTCACGGCATTCTTCATCAATGCATGTCTCCGGAATCGTTATCCAGATGTTCTTAGAGCGTGTTGACATTTATCCTACAAACGCTTCTAAATCATTAAGTTAGTCTTCCTAGTTATTCTTCGATTTTATTGTAGAATAAACGCGCGATCTGTAAATTTTAACAAGACCTAATACCGAGTTCTTGATCGTTCTGCCCTTCTTACTCTAAGAACTGTTTACCTTCTCTGGTCTGGAACGACTCCGGCCTGTGCCTCTCCACGTGAATCACGTTTGGTCTTGCCCCATCAACCAAAGCGTCTATACAATCATAACTTGCCTACAGGCAGTCGCAGCGTGTCCGGATACACGGGCAGATCCAAGACTGGGGGCTGCGTTCGTGGTACGACCCTGCCACTTCCCTGCCGGGGTGGCGAAATTGGTAAACGCAGTAGACTCAAAATCTACCGGTGGCAACACACACCATGTCGGCTCGAATCCGACCCCCGGCACCAACTTTCAGTTGATTGCGCGTTCCTATGCTCAAACCAAGTTGAAGCGATACTCCTGACTTAATATTTCCCTGTATCCTCTGGGTCTCTGTAGCTAAGACGTTGGGGTTCCTCTACCTAACCTCTCCCTGGAAGCGGTTAGGCAGGTTCTGGAGACAGCACAGGCAGGTTCCGTAAGCGGACCATCCCAGAACATTCATTTGTATATCAATGCAACCATGACTCCGAAGACTACCAATACATTTCACCGCTGGAAACACCAGGACGGCGTTGCCGAGGGCCCGTACACACCGCACCGCCTACGACCACCCTCACCCCGACCCAGGAAGCCGTGGTCGTAAAACTGCGCAAGACGCTGCTGCCACCGCTTGATGACCTCTTTATGATCCGCTCTGGACCGCTCTACCCGCTGTCCGTGCCATGCCCATGGGGGGCACCATGGGATGGGGGCCAACCCCGTGCCGCAGGAGGAAGACGCTAATGGCAAAGAGTTCACCGATCATTTCCGCCGCTTCGACGACTTCCTGAGCGCTCAGCCAGTGCCGGATCATGTCAACGACTTTGGCTCTTGAGTTGTCATCTTTTTTTGGTAGACGGCAAGCCACCATGTTTAAAGGACACTCATCTGAGCTGATGAATTTTATAGGGAGCTGGCACTCTGGGAACAGGTCAACCTGGAGCCCGGAGGTGAATGGTACGTCATAGCAACAAGGTCAATGGATATTTCATGACAGACAGCGGCACCTGGACCGCAGGGTAGAGAGAAACTGAATAATCTCCGGTTCATGCCCTCTAAATGCAAGAATCTTGTAAATCCTGCGCCTACGGGAAAGAGCCTGCCCCGAACATAGTGAGGGGCTTGGGGGAAGAGTGATATGTCCCTTGGGAGCGCCGGCATATTGTTGGAGTCCGTGGGTGCGGATTACTTTAGAGGGGAAAGAGGCCCCCCTAGATCAGTCCACCTTTCCAGTGATGGACTTTTGCGACGCCCTTCGATTCCATTGTGATTTTGCGATCCATTGGCTAACGCCAAAGACCGGGCTGTGCCCGGCCTTTGGTTCCGCCAATAGGGCATTGTATTATGCCGCCTTCTCGGCCTTGCCTTCAAGCAGGCTGTTGCCGCCAGTGCGGATGTCGATCTTACGCGGCTTCATGGACTCGGGGATCTCACGCACCAGATCAATGTGCAGCAAACCGTCCTCAATGCGGGCATCCACCACCTTCACATAGTCGGCTAGATGGAACCTGCGCTCGAAGTTTCGGGTAGCGATGCCCCGGTACAGGAAGCGGCGCTCCTGCTCCTTGGTGCCCTCCTTGTGGGCACCAGAAACCATCAGGACGCTTTCCTTGACCTGAACACTGAGCTCTTGCTCAGAGAAGCCGCCCACTGCCATGGAAATGCGGTAGGTGTCGTCGCCGGTGACCTCGATGTCATAGGGCGGATAACCGCTGGGTTCAGATCGATAGGTGGACTCCAAGACGGAGACTAAACGGTCGAAGCCGATAGCGGAGCGGAACAGGGGAGTGAAGTCGAGAGCAGTCATGGGCATATCCTCCACATGAGCAATATGACTGAAGTGCGTTCTTACAAACCGCGTTAGCTGTAGACCTCTTTACAAGCATCTACTTGGGCTTTAGGTAAGGATGGTCGCTGAAAGTTCAAGGGAAAACTACGAACCACGCGGAACCTTTGGGAGTACGGCGGCACCCTGACCTTCGGTGCCTACTGAAACCCGCAGTACCTGACGTAATCGTAGGATCACCCGGGCGCATCTACCCGCCGCAGCTTTTTTGCCGACACACTCTTAAAAGGGCCGAATTGACTCGTGTCGATGCGGATGACTCGCTGCTTCTCCTGCTCACCACACTTCACCTAGTGTCGCAATCTCTGATTGAGCTCATGACCACCGACATCCACCAGTTCCCAACCCCCTTCTTCTACCCCGAGTAGAATGACACGCTCGGCCAGGGAGACTTCGGAGGGACTAGTAATAGTAATCGCCCTCCGAGAGCATGAGTTTCTCCAGTCTCAGCCCTGGATTTGGGGATTTTGTAGATACTGATGTAGAGTTTTCTGCCACGGCGTCTCGGCGCCTTTTGCTAGGTCTCTCCAGCTGCTTGCTGAAACGCCGCGATGTAATCAGCTCAATTACTTTACCAGCTAAGACACGCAATTGAGTTTAGGTGTAGCCGCATCCTCTAAGGTGATGCAGGTTTCTAGCTATTTCTCCGCGGTTTCGTCATTAAGTAGTGCATCAGTGCGCGCAGATGGTCGCCCACACCAGCAAACGCTTCGATCTGACGCATTGCCAGGATATCGAAACGCTGGCTAAGCTCCTGTATCCGTTGGGCCTCGGGGCGGGAAACCGGCTTAGCTCTCTTCTCAGCGCGTCTGAAATGACGACCTAGCATTCCGGCAATCTCCCTCAACGAGGGCATCTGCACCGACGCAAAACGCATTGACTTTTTGAAAGAATACCGCCTTAGTCTATAGATAGCCTTTACCCTAATCTACCTGCTGGATCAGGTCCGCAGGATCGAACTTGCGAGGCAGGCAGCCCCGTAGCCGTTGTCGATGTTGACCACGCCCACACCACCGGCGCAGCTATTGAGCATGGTGAGCAGGGCGGCGAGACCCCCGAAGCTGGCCCCGTAACCGACGCTGGTGGGGACGGCGACGACGGGGCGGTTCACCAATCCGGCCACCACACTGACCAGCGCCCCTTCCATACCCGCGACCACGATCAGCACCCGCGCTTGCCGCAGTAACGGCAGCTGGGATACCAGCCGATGCACACCTGCCACCCCCACATCCTGGATGCGCTCGACCCGGGCCCCAAATAGGCAGGCGGTTTCATACGCCTCTTCGGCTACCAGCAGGTCGGCGGTGCCGGCCGTGATGATCACCAGGGTGCCCTCCAGGGTCTCCAGCGGCTCGCGCTGCAGCACAATGGTGCGGCCGAGGGGATTGTAACGTAGGTCTGGATGCAAGTCAGAGACCGCCGCAAAAAAGTCGGCCTCGGCCCGAGTGGCCAACACATTGTGAGTACGCTTGCGGATCATGTAACCTAGGATCTCGCGCACCTGGCCCTTGGTCTTGCCCTGACAAAAGACCACCTCCGGGTAGCCTTGGCGGAGCTCCCGATGGTTGTCAACCTTGGTCGTGCCCAGCTCGCCGTAAGGCAAATCCCTAAGCAGCTCCACCGCTTCCCCTACCAGGAGCTCACCACGACGCACCGTCTCCAGCAGCTCGGTGAGACGGTTCAGGTTCAAGACGGCCTGATCTTCACGCTGGATTGTGGGGATCGGTCCATCTCCTCTCCGCCCGACCCCCATACGGCGTCCGTAGCGACGTGATCACAACCCAAACCGATTGGGTCCATGCTGCCGAGCCGATAGCCCAACAAATCCATAGTAATATGGCGGAAACCTAGCTCTTGCAGGAGCTCGGTGATGGCTTCGGATTCTTCAAGCAACTGTCGACGCTGCTCTGGGGTTACTTCGATCCGTGCCAGGTCGCCGTGCATGCGCACCCGGACGCAGACAAAACCGCGGGTCCTGAGAAAACGCTCTGCCTCTTCCAGGCGGTTGAGGTCTTCCATGGTGACGCGCTGACCGATCGGTAACCGGGTGAGCAAACAGGCGTTGGTCGGTTTGTTCCAAGTGGACAGACCCAGGGATTCCGACAGTCGACGCACGTCCGCCTTGGAAATCTTGCACTTGAGCAGGGGGCTCTCGATCTCCAGTTCCAGCAGGGCGCGCATACCAGGACGAAAATCTCCCAAGTCGTCCAGATTACTGCCCTCAAGCACCCGCCCGAACCCAGCGTTCTGGGCTACTTCGAGCAGTTTGCCGAACAGGGCACGCTTGCAGATATAACAACGGTCCGGGGGATTGGCCTCCACGCCCTCCGGCATATCGAGTTCCACTAGCTCATGGCGCACCCCCAACTGGGCACCCAAGGCCAGCGCATCGGTTACCTCTTGCCGTTCTGTATAGGGTGTCACGGCCGTGAGCGCTAACACCCGCTCGCTTAGAGCCTCCTTGGTTGCCATCAGCAGGAAGGTGCTGTCCGCACCCCCGGAAAAGCCGACGGCTGCCGCCTTCACCCCCCGCAAATGATCGAGCAACCGCTTGTATATGTCAGGTTCCATCATTCGCCTCCAGGAGCCGCTCCAGCTCGCGGTAGACCTCCCGTAACGGCAGATCACGCTCCAACGCGATGGATCGGCAGACCTCATACTCCAGCTTGGTCTGCCGATTCCCGTCCGGCCGCACGGCTACCTTGACAGGTACCGGACCAAAGGGGGTATCGAGGCGGCGCATGGTCCGCTCCAGGGCGGTTCGGGATACCGAACCGCGGCGCACCCCCAGGGTGGCGGTCTCCGCGAACAGGAGTCTGGTTAATGTCGGTTCGTAGCGATCCTCGCATAAAACGCTCACCAGGATACCCGGTCGTCCCTTTTTCATCACCAGTGGTGCGATCCAGGCATCCTTCGCACCCTTTGTCAACAGTCGCTCCAACAGGTGCGGATAGAATTCCGGACTCATATCGTCGATGTTGCACTCCAGGAGCGAGAGCTCCTCGCGCCGCGCGGAGCTGGGTTCCATGACCACTAGGCGCAGCACATTGGGCAGCGGTCCGTCGCGACGCCCGATGCCATAGCCAACGCGCCGAGAAACCATACTCCCCTGGGCCTCGAAACGCTCGGCTGCAGTGGTCAGGATGGCAGCCCCGGTGGGCGTCGTAGCCTCGAAGGGCACGCCGCCGCGATGGGTGGGAACGCCCTGCAGCAACTCCAAGGTTGCGGGGGCGGGTACTGGTAGGCGTCCATGAGCACAGTCCACGTAACCGGAGCCAAGCTCTACCACCGAACCGATCACCGCGGGCCAACCCAGCTGTTCCAGACAGATGGCCGCGCCGACCACGTCTACCAGAGCGTCGATGGCCCCAACTTCATGGAAGTGCACGGCCTCGATCGGAATACCATGGACCTTAGCCTCCGCTGCTGCCAGCCGCTCGAACACCCGCAGACTGAAGGCCTCCACCCGGAGGCCAAGCCCGGAACGACCGATCAGTTCCCGAACCACCGCCGGCGAGCGCGCCGGGCTTTCGGTATTGGCATCAATCACCACTTCCACCCGGGTGCCAGTGATACCACCACGGTGGTCCGGCGTGATGCACAGCTCGAAATCGCTTACAGCAAGCCGGTCAAGCCCCTTGTGTAACAAGGCCGCCTCGACCCCGAGGTCAAGCAAGGCTCCCAGGTTCATGTCCCCACTGATGCCGGCAAAACAATCATAGTATAGGTTGGTCATGACGGTTGGCACTGGATGATCGAAACGATATTCTAACGGTCCCAACCGGTATCGGATATGACAACGAAGACCATCCGCACATTGAAAATTACTAACTACGCAAGAGCATCGATTCTCTGGAAACCAAGGGGCTGACGCCTTATCTTAGTATTCGCGGGGCCGAATGGTTCGGGAAAAAGTAATTTTTCGATGCGTTGGATTTTGTCAGTCTTTTTGTGCGCGGTGGTATTGAAGCGGCACTCCAGGCGCGTGGGGGATTTGCAAATATCCATTTGGAAAAATGCCGCGCTGGGATTGCCGGAAACTTCGGCTTCGAGCTTGAATGCAACTTAACCGGAGACAGGACAAGGTGGCAAGAAGGGGCTGGTCAGATTACATTATTCACTCACGATCTACGATCTCGATTACAAGTCCCAGAACCTCGAAGTACACTTGCACAGGAGTGGTTCTCCATTACTGATACGCAAGAAAGGCAACGAGCTGATCATTCAAGGACGGAATACGGGGAAGTTCACCAAGACCTATGCAGCGCTGCTGTCCTGCATGGAGATGTTGCTTGCGCAAGCATTGCAATATGTGGGGCTGTACCGGATCGATCCAATCAGCGCGAAAGAACTTGGTCGATCAGGTAGCGGTCTGACCAAACTCGAGAAAGATGGACACAATCTCGTGAGTGTTCTGAATCGATTAGAACCTAATGAACAGGTACGCGAGACCATCATGGACTGGATTGGAGATGGTCGTTCCAGGGATGGATGAGATCCGGACCGAGCAGCAGCAACTGGGGACTAAGACCGCTTCACTGTTCAAAGAGTAGGGACCCAGACGATGATTTCCCGTCTACATGCGTATTGGACGTTATGGTTTATGTGCTGAGTCTGTTAGTGAAGAGCCGGAACGGGAGCTGCACCTGGCGGCAATTCGCGAGCTGATCGGTCTGCTGCGAGAGCAGACGACGCCACGAAACCTCATTTGGTTACCACCCACAGCGAAATGACCCAATTACTCAGTCTCTCACGCGCTGCTCGCCTAGCCGGCATTACCCGCTCCGAACTACAGAAGCGCATCCGGCACGGCCAGCTCACCACCTTCGAAGGCGAGATTTCCGCCACCGATCTACTGCAGATCTATCCGGAGGTGAAGCTGGAGCAAAGCGGCGATCTAGAGCGGGTGGAACGCATCAAAGCCAATGCCTTGCCTAGGAGCCATCAGGGGGAGGGTACCCTACCCAGCGCCCAGGTGCTGATCGCGCGGCTCAAGTCCCTGAACCAGTCCTTAGTCCAAAAGGCCACGGCCCTGGAAACCGCGGAGGCTATACTGGCGGAACTCAACGCCCGGCTCACCACCATGGCCGAGTCTGCCGATCCGAACACGGCCGTCTGCACCCGGGAGATTCAGGCTTGGCTCGCCGCCGAGCGCAGCCAACTCGTCCGGCGCTCCACCGCCGATAATCAAGCCCGGCTTTTTGCCAAGGACACCTTTCTGCGCATCATGGCTGCCAACGTCAAGCTCATCCCCAGTGGCCATGACTTCTTCGTTGAGGGTACCGAATCCATCCTCGACGCCTCAGTACGAGCGGGTCTGAAGCTGGCCTATGGTTGCTCCAGCGTTAACTGCGGGACCTGCAAAGCACGGGTTGTCAGCGGCGAGGTCTACAAGACCCGCGAGCACGACTATGTGCTGAGTGGGCATGAAAAAGAGCTGGGTTATATTCTTACCTGCTCCAACACGGCCGTAACCGACCTAGTGCTTGAGGCGTTGGAGTCCCTTTCGGTAGACGACCTACCGCAACAGGAAATCCGCGCTGATGTGTGCAAAGTCGAGCGGCTCGGCGAGGACATAATTCAGCTCAAGCTCCGAACGCCCCGTACCCAGACCCTTCGCTTCATGGCCGGCCAGCGGGCGCACCTGACCCTGGAAGACGGCGCCAGTGCGGAACTGCCCATCGCCAGCTGCCCCTGCAACGGGCGTAATCTCCACTTCCTGGTGCGTCTGCTACCTGGCAACCGCTTCTCGCAGACCCTTTTCTGCGACCTACGTCAGGGGCAGACGGTCACCGTCACAGGCCCCAGCGGTCGCTTCGTGCTTGAAGAGGAATCCCCGGAGCCTGCCGTCTTCGTCGCTTTCGGCGACGGTATCGCCCCCATCAAGAGTCTGCTCGAGCACGCCGTCTCCATTGATGTCATCGAGTCCTTCCACCTCTATTGGGGGGTACCCAAATTGGAGGCTCAATACCAAGCCCAGTGGTGTCGGGCCATGCGCGAGTCGCTGGACAATTTTGCCTACGCTCCCCTGGTGGATGCCCAAACCGCGGACGTGCTCGCTGTTGTCGCCTCGGACCGACCCGAGCCGGATAGCTCACGCTATTATGTGGCGGGCCCCGAGGCCCAGGTTCGTCCCTTTGCCGACGGCTTGGCGAGACTCGGTGTCTCGCAAGGCCGTCTCCTAGTTGAAGCTTTGGATTAGGCAACTGAATTCTCGATGGCATCTTGAGCACGGCATCAGGGTCTTGGTTATGAGTAGCTCAGATGATGAATCTGACCGATCGTGATCCAGGTCCGGTCCGGCTGGTGGTGGCCATTTCATCCCGGTCGCTGTTCGATCTCGGGGCCTCCCACCAGGTATTCGAAATCGAGGGTGTGGAGGCCTATTGCCAATATCAGATCGAGCACGAGGAGGATGTACTGGAGCTGAGGATCGCTTTTCCTATAGCGAAGAAGCTCCTGGCACTCAACAGGAGCCTCGGCGAGCGCGGGCAGGTGGAGCTGATCTTGCTTTCGCGCAACAGCTCGGATACTGGTCTAACGGGCTCAATATTACCCGCGCCGCCTTTACCGGGGGGTGCAGTTCTTACAGCTATGTCTCTGCCTTAGGAACCCATCTGTTTCTCTCCGCTGATCCGAACGACGTGCGCATGGCCTTGGATGCCGGGTGTGCCGCGGCCACCATCCGGCCGCTCGGAGGCCTCTCGGGGCGTGATGAAGCGCAGCAGCTACGCATTACCTTCGACGGGGATGCGGTGCTCTTTTCAGACGAGGCGGAGCAGGTCTACCGCAGGCACGGGTTGGAGGTCTTCAACGCCAGCGAGCGCGCTGCTGCCCACGAACCGCTCCGGGAGGGACCTTTCAAGGATTTTCTGGCCACCCTGCATGAGATTCAAAGTCTGTTCTCGGTAGACGACTCCCCCTTGTGCACGGCGCTGATCACTGCCCGCAGGGCACCCTCCCACGAGCGGATCATTCGGACGCTGCAGGCGTGGGGGATTCCAAATCGACGAGTCCCTGTTTCTCGGCGGTCTCGACAAGGGACCCTTTCTCAAGGCATTCAATGCCGATTTCTTCTTCGAAGACCAACGCACATATTACGATGCTGCCGGTACCCTGGTGGCGACGGGCCACGTGCCACACGGCGTCGCCAACGAATCTTGATGCATTGGTTGTGATGCACCTTCTGCCCGGATGGAAACAAAGTAAGCCATGAAAGTTGGTATATAATCACACGGAACTCTTACACATCGAATGTGAAAATCATGAACGCTTTCCGCAGAATTCCCCCTGGGCCATGAACGACCCCATCCAGATCGCCCACGGCAGCATTCTGGCCACCGCCGGGTTGGAGCAGCGTGACCTTGACCGTTTGCTCGGAGCCCTTAAGGGCCCGGGCATCGATGCCGCCGACCTCTATTTCCAATCCAGCCGGTTCCAGTCCTGGACCCTGGAGGATGGCATCATCAAGGAGGGCAGCTTTAACATCGAGCAGGGGGCGGGGGTGCGCGCCGTGAGCGGTGAAAAAACCGGCTTCGCGTACTCCGACGAGCTCCAGCTCCCAGCTCTGCAGCAAGCGACGCAGGCAGCCAGGGCCATCGCCCGGGGCGGTGGCGAGGGGCAGGTTCGCGTAGCCGGCGTGGCGGTTGGACACCGGCTATACGAGCCCTTGAATCCGGTGACCAGCCTGCTAGACGACGAGAAAATCGCCTTACTACACCGAGCGGATCAGGTGGCGCGACGCCTGGACCCACGGGTCAAACAGGTGAACACGGGCCTAGTGGCAGCCCAGGATGTGATCCTGGTGGTTACGGACGATGGCGACCTGCTGGCCGACGTCCGACCCTTGGTGCGCCTCAATGTCTCCGTAATCGCCGAGGATAAGGGTCGGCGTGAGCAGGGATCGTGCGGTGGCGGTGCGCGTCAGGGCCTGAACTACTTTCTCGAAGCGAACCGCTGTGAAGAGTATGCCCGGGACGCAGCCCGGATAGCCCTGACCAACCTTTCAGCCATCGCCGCCCCTGCCGGCACCATGACCCTGGTGCTTGGTCCAGGTTGGCCCGGCGTGTTGCTGCATGAGGCGGTGGGTCACGGCCTCGAGGGTGACTTCAATCGCAAAGGCACATCCGCCTTCGTAGGCCGCTTGGGCGAGCGGGTTGCCGTGTCCGGCGTAACAGTGGTAGACGACGGTACCCTGCCTGGATGCCGGGGTTCGTTGAACCTGGACGACGAGGGCACACCGACGGAGAATACCGTCCTGATCGAGGATGGCATCCTGCGTGGCTATATGCAGGATAAGCTCAACGCCCGGCTGATGGGCATGGCCCCAACCGGCAACGGCCGACGCGAGTCCTATGCCCACCTGCCCCTACCGCGGATGACTAATACCTACATGCTTCCCGGCGATAAGGACCCGCAGGAGATCATCGCCTCGGTTGACCAAGGCCTCTACGCCGCTAACTTCGGTGGCGGCCAAGTGGACATCACCTCCGGCAAGTTCGTCTTCTCCGCCAGCGAGGCCTATCTGATCAAGAACGGCAAGCTCGGGACCCCAGCCAAGGGTGCCTCTCTGATCGGAAACGGTCCTGATGTGCTGACCCGAGTGACCATGGTGGGCAATGATCTGAAGCTAGACCAGGGGATCGGTACCTGCGGCAAGGAAGGTCAGAACGTGCCCGTCGGAGTGGGCCAACCGACCCTGCGTATCGACGGCCTGACGGTTGGTGGAACCAGTGCTTGAGTAATCCTCATTAACCGCAGAGATGTGGTAATTGTTCAGTCCCCACCACGTCGTCATTCCTGCAGAGATTGCTGGAATCTAGATACTGTGATTACGAGGCGCGGAGAAAACAAAGGAAAATCACATCGCAATAGAAGTGGTAACTATATTGATTCGTGGAACGGTTACCGGTTTATGGATTGGAGGAGTTGGGCTAGGATTCAATTCAATTTAAGCTGGGAGGGTGTGTGCCTGCGATTATAGGCAGTCTATGTCGTTGACGGAAGGTGACTCCACCAGTGTACAATGAGTAATCAATTCTTCAATGCCCTTAAGTGCTACCGGTAACTTATAGTTGGGATGGGATCTGTGGGGTTTGGCCGGTTTGATTGCACCATTCGGGATGGTGACCGTCTGATACTCCGTAGATATTGGTACGAGTTGCGCCGGGGAAATCTGATCATCGGCAGCAAGCGCGGTCGTTTGATCTGGCGGGTAGATGTTGTGGCATGTGGCATGGTGTGGTCCACGCCGGCAATGAATACATTTCGGCTCTGGATCCCGAGGGATTGAAGAACCTTCCTACCTGTCAGGTCCCGTATAATTATATACTGAGGGAGAAGCTACCCTCAGTTGCAGGCGCGAGAAGTTATGCAGTTGCATGCTGGGGGGAGGAGTGGAGGGAAAGGCGAAGGCAGTCAGGGGGCGGATCAGCAGTGTTCGATCTGCTTGCCAGCTTGCTATGACCCCTGAGTAAAGTCGTCACCCATCATGAACATCCAATCTCCACCAGAACGCACGAACGCCACACGGTTGCGAAATGGCGTCAACGTGAGGGGACGGAAGATGCTTTGCACCGCCCGCAACGGCTCCATACAACCCTCAGGGTGGTGGCATTGCATGAGACTCTCCCGCTCTGTCCCTGGGTGACCTGATGGCGATGGACCAAAGATGAGGTTCCTGCTTGGGCTTGGACCGGTGTCTGCGCCGCCACGGCGTTTCTAACCTCAAAGGCCTTCTACCGGAGGAAGACGCCAAGACGTCGGTGAAGAGCTTAAACGGGCTTTGTGCACATTGATGTATTGATGTGGAATACCTGCCTCAGGTACCAAACCACGACCAACGCAGCGGCCTGTTTGCCGCCATATGATCGCGCCACCCGCTGGGTGTACGTGGAACATAAGTCAGCAGGCCCGTGAGCGGCTTCCTCCTGTGCCTGATCGACACGGTACCGTTCACCATCGCTCAGGCCCTCACCGACAACGACGGCATAGAGTTTACCGACCACTTCTGTGCCACGGGCCAGCCAGCCGACCGACACCCAGGTCTGTGCCGACACATACCTCAAACATCGCCTGATCACGCCCAGGACCCCCCGAACCAGCGGCATGACCGGACGCTCCAACCACCGCACCGCCACAGTCTTGACCACCGCCCGCTTCGACTCTGCTGAGCACCTGGCCAACACCATATAATTTTCTGGACTTGACACCTATAAAAACTATATTGGATTTCGTTTAGATAATAAGACTTTAAGTAATATCAGATAACAGGCTATCAACTCGACCTTTCTAATCAGCCACGAGATACTAAATGATTAGTAATGTATTAATTCATCCAATTATTGGCAAGGATAATGAGGAAGGTGCGGTGGAGAAATTTCTCGAACTGAACTAGGGATTGAGGGAAGCCCCATAGCCGTTCCCGTTCAATTAAAAGAAGTGCATCCTAGCAAAGGACGATGTCTGAGACCTTGCGTGGATTCCAGATCGATCTGTCTATCTTATAGCCACATCGCCGCCCTAATTGGGCACTCAAACAGCACGAACCACATGGACCGAATGTATATCAACTCAGAGATATTGAGTCCTACGAATTATTTCTTGAAGAGATAGCCTAAGGTTTAAGCTCGAGTGTGAGCGAGTTCTAGTATCCGGTGGACGAATTTGTTGTGTTGTTGGTAAAGTGTGTTCCCCGAAAGAGCGGTGGAGGATACTACATAATTCCATTGCATGCAGGTTTTCAAGTTTGTATCCGTAAATTGGCATTGGATTGTCTTACCCCTTATATTATGTCCAAGATCGCAGATGGATCTACAGAGGTCCAAGATGATGGTGCTAGTTTCTACGGGAAAATTCATCAACCCGGTGCTATAATCAGGAATGATGTTGAGTACATTCTGTTTTTATGAAAGGGTGGGGAATATAGATCGCCAATCCCTATGCAAAAAACGCTCTCTATGTTAACAAAAAATGAGACGCAAACTTGGTTGCGTTCAGCATGGTTCATGCATGGCATGATAAAATGGGAGAGTCTACTAGAAGTAAGTAATTCTGCCCCATACCCTGCTGGATTGGCCAAACGTCTTATGAAAATTCTCCCGTTTACTGGTAATACGGTACTTGATCTATTTGCAGGCACAGGGTGGAAGCAATTAATACAGGTAGAAACAGCACCTCTTACGAGATTGAAGATGTATATCTGAGATCGCCTTCCAACGTATCGGTAAAGGGATTAAAAAATCACGCCTAACTGGAGCGGACAAACCCTAACTTAAAGGAATACTATAACTATGCATATTCTTGAGCAATTTGAATCCACTTTTTCTGGTAAGAAATATAAATACATAGATCTAACCTCAGCAATCTTATTGCTATTGAGTCTCATGAAAGTTTAGTAAGTCTTGGCAAATATAAAAACCTGGCATCCTGTGTCACCTCTCTTTGGGGAAACTAGTTACCTCGGCTGTGGACATCGTAGAAAAGGGTTTCATGGTAGCTAGAGATCCTACCGCAAATATTGAAATAGGCACCGAGCCAAAGATCATAGATCATGTAGTTGGTGACTTACAACGACAAGTGGATATGTTTGTAAAACAAGGGGCAATCCTATTCTGGTCGGTTTCATCGGTATCAATTGTTCTGACCGTTACAATCATATGAAGGTAATATGGCATTTCTAACCGACAGTAAGAAACACAAACATCCCTCACAGGGGGATACGGAGGCTGAAACACGTTTTTTAGCCGAGGCCAAGCCATCGCTCGATGAATTCCTGATATTACGTCCCATAGCAATAAATACCAATATTTATCTGTTCTCGTGAGTTGATTATAATGGCCCTGAGCTTGAATGTAACAGCTCTGCTTACTTGAGTTTTAAGAGAATACGACTCTCGATTTAAGTAATATCAGCTAATAGATATTGGAATCATAAAGGTGACAACAATCACAACCAACGACGTCGGCGAACGCCAAGCCTGTCTGGAGCAGATCGTCGAAGATCTGCTTGCCGAGGCCAAACGCCAAGGGGCCTGTGCTGCCGAAGCCACTGCTGGCACCGGCGCCGGATTGGAGGTCAAGGTGCGTTTAGGCGCGGTGGAGACCCTGGAGCATATCCGGTCCAATGGTTTGGGCATTACTGTCTATATGGGAAACCGCAAAGGTTCCGCCAGCACCTCGGATCTGGACCAAGCAGCTGTGCATGATATGGTCGCAGCTGCCTGCGCCATCGCGTCCCACACCCAGGAAGATCCCTGTGCTGGACTTGCGGCCCCGCAGCACATGGCTACCCGGATCCCGGATCTGGACCTCTTCCATCCCTGGTCCCTTCGGGTTGAGGAGGCCATCGATCTGGCGCTTGAGTGCGAGGAGGCCGCCCGCGCTGAGGATGCGCGTATCGTTGCCTCAGAAGGGGCCGCCGTCACCTCCCATACCAGGGTCCATGTTTACGGTAATAGCCACGACTTTATCGGCGGCTATTCCAGCTCCCGTCATGGCCTGAGTTGTGCGGTGGTCGGTCGGGAAGGCGCAAGCATGCAGCGCGATTACTGGTGGAGCTCTGCCCGTTGCGCGGATGACCTGGAATCCGCCGCCGCCGTCGGTCGCCGTGCCGGAAAGCGCACCATAGCCCGTCTAGGGGCGCGGCGGATTCCTACCCGCCAGGCTCCGGTCCTGTTCGATGCCCAGCTTGCAGCCGGGCTGATGCGACACCTGCTACATGCCATTACCGGCCCCAGCATCTAGCGCCGGGAAAGCTTCCTGCTCGTCCATTTGGAGCGGAAGATCTTCCCCGACTTCGTGCACATTCGAGAGGAACCCCTCCTGCCACGGGGCCTGGGCAGTGCCCCCTTCGACAGTGATGGGGTAGCAACCACGCCGAAGGACTTGGTAGCTGATGGCATACTACGCAGCTACCTGCTCGACGCCTACTCCGCCTGCCGTCTGGGAATGGAGACCACCGGGAACGCCGGGGGTGTGCACAACTTGCGGATTGAGCTAGGAACACTGGGCAAGGAGGAACTGATCCGGGAGATGGGCACCGGGCTGCTCGCCACCGAGCTCATGGGGTACGGGATCAACCCGGTCACCGGCGACTACTCACAGGGTGCCGCCGGCTTCTGGGTAGAGGATGGTGAGATCCGGTTCCCCGTGGAGGAGATTACGATTGCCGGCAATCTCAAGCAGATGTTCCAGGGCCTGTTAGCCGTAGGGAACGACTGCGATTTCCCCGGCAGCACCCACACCGGATCCTGGCTCATCGACCAAATGATGATCGCCGGGGAATAGGCACACTGCGAATATTCTATGCATTTGCTAAAATTGCATAGCCTTAGGGGTTTCCATAGGTCATCGCCAAATCAACTGATCGGCCCTGTTCTGCTTGGAGGACACTACACCATGTTGACCTTTTCCGAGCTGCATGCACAGAATCATAAGATAACGGAGCTATCCAACGTCTTCCTCTATCTTGTCAAAGACCGCTCCATGTGCGATACCACCTGTGCCCGTGATGTGTTCTTTGAATACAAGAGGCGCGTCAAGGAACACATCGAGTTGGTAGACCAGAAACTGTGCAGTAAGCTCATCGCTTACTCAGATCAAGAGATCAAGAATACAGCTGATCGTTTTCTCTCGGGATCGGTGGAAATCAGGAAGATATTCTCCCGCTACGTCAAGGACTGGTGCTCGGAGAAGCACAAGGTATTGACCATCCGTGATCACGGTAAGTTCGTCGGGGAAACGAGGGAGATGTTCGCTCTGGTAATGGACCGGATTCAGCGCGAGACCGAGCATCTCTATCCGCTCATCCGCAAACTCGAAGACAGAGAAAATCTGGCAGCCTGAATACTTCGCGTCCGGTAGACTTGGCTAGTAGTCCCCCAAGTAGGAACGTTCTGGATAAGTAGCCAGTCCAGTTAATCGGAGAAACACGCCAGCCCTCTTGGCCAAGCCAGGTCAGCCGTATCGCTATGACTACGAGTACGAGCGGGTGGGAACGGTGGTCAACTTACTGAACCCTTAGGCAGTCGTCGCAAGGTCAGTATGCGCACCACTAAAACGGTGCCCGATCTGGCCCAGGAGGGCAAGGCACTGCTCAATGTGGATTACGCCGATGCCAACCAAGCGGTGCTGGTTTATGACCAGCTAAACACCCACACCCCCCGCCTCCTTCCGCCGAAGCACGGCAGTTACTTGATTTGTTGAAGATTCATTACACCCCCAAGCATGACAGTAAAAATATACTGAAACAAGGTACTAGGCCCTGCTGACATTTAACTTTGCCCTTAAACAAGGCAAGAAATCGAGTATTCCACACAGAGGTGAATAATGGACGCCCTGGAGCGCATCGACCAACAGGTCAAAAACAACCCCCTCGTCATCTTCATGAAAGGGACTCCCCAACTCCCCATGTGCGGATTTTCCATGCGGGCAGCCAAGGCACTCTCGGAGTGCGGGGTTCCCTTTACCCATGTAAACGTCCTTCAAGACCCGGAGA
>Ga0056114_1000171_pt1 | contig 18339 bp, 10 predicted proteins | sample WorMetHERISLAND1_FD_77005 | JGI IMG/M metagenome (GOLD analysis project Ga0056114, IMG submission 77005) | Marine gutless worms symbiont microbial communities from Max Planck institute for Marine Microbiology, Germany - Olavius loisae HERON... ...
CACAAAGTTAAATCTAGATTCAGAATACAGTTGCGCCCATGACACTACACGGTACAAGCTGCAGCCGCATAGTACGATTGTAAGCATCGTGTTTTTACACAACTATCAAGTTTTTAAGCACGCCAACGTAATGAAACCTATGCGTATAACCAGTTCAGTATTCATGCCGTGCGTTGTAATGTCGTATCTAGCTGAAATGTGCAATTTAACAGATAAATTTGCGGTAAAAACTTACATACATTTTGATAGCCTTCTTCGCGTATGTACGCGAATGCCAACGCCTACTTAACAGTTGACTCCGCCCACATATGCACACGATTTGCTTACGTCACAACCAAGAAAAATAGTGCTTAGGCGTTCACGTACGCGTATACGCGTGATCTAAACGTCCCTAATACTATTGTAGACTAGGGGACTTGTTGTGTTTTATATATGTCTCTCTTTATTGTGTACTATTTTATATGTATATGTGTATTTTGTGTTGTTTGTTTTTCTGGGTTTTCCTTTGTAGCGGTTTTCCTTCAGTACTTTGATACTGTTTGATCTGTAAAACTGTCTCCCAGATAACCTATACTGTGTTGGTTGAGACGTTAAACACTGCTTAATCAATCACACCATGACCATTATAGTCGCTGTCAACAGGGGCCTTACATTAGCTGGCAGTCTGCCAGTACCATTATGTTTGGTACCTCCTATGCAAAGACAGGTGCTAGGATCTGGTCACATGGATCAATAATGATATGAATCGTTCGGAGTACCGCGGCTGCAGCCCCACTGCTGTTCAGGCCTGGCGACCCGGCCCTCTGTGGGAGCCGTCCCCTAGTCGCCCCATATTAGTGTAGACTAGGAGACTTGTTGTGATGTATATGTGTATATCCTTTTTTGTCTATTGTTGTCTATGCGTATCATATGTGTATTTTGTGGTTTACATGGTTTGATTTTTCTTTTGTAGCTTTTCCTTCAGTACTTTGACACTGTTGGTTGGGTCTTTTGACCTGTAAAAACCGTGTCCCATATAACCTATACTGTGTTGGTGGGAACGTAAAACACCTCACAATCTAATCCAATATTAATGATTCTTTTCTTTACAGACATAAGGTTAGTGGGTGGAATTACATTGCTATTCTAATGTGCTTGTCACGTTGTTGCTTTTATATGCAACTGCAGATGATGACGTCACAACTACTGGCTCATCTACAAATGTTACAAGGTTTGTTGTATTAGTATGTTCAGAGTGCAGCAGAAAAAAGTAATCATCTAAAATATACTTTTCTGTTACGCTTACAATTTCTACATGAAATGTTGTCAGTCTGCTTGTCATTTATATCTACTTGTAATTGCCAAGCTGTGATTGGATGGCGAATTTACTGGCATTTTAGCATGACAGGCCCACTTTTTCATATACTTTGTCAGACCTTTACAGTCAGTTGAAGTGTCCATTTCTAGCTTCTCGTGGATATGTTTGCAGTGATTTTGTTAATTCAATAGCAGCTGTCCTAGATCACCTGCAGCACTTGTTCATTTTAGTGTCTGGTTTTTAGGTGCTATATCTTGTCGTTGACCTTTAAATCACTTTACATATGCATAGTTCATGAAGTTTAGATCAAACAAGTGACTAAATAGCTGCATGTTTCATGCTCCACACTGTATCATGAGCTAATGGCTGTGAATGCTTATGTGCATTGCTAGCAAGCTAACATCGGCAGCTGGCTCAGCACCAAACCTGCCGCTATTACGGCCGGCTCAGTATGGACAACCACGAGCATCTCTGCCTTCAATAGTTTGCTGCCAGATGTCTACTGCTGATACACAGAGGTCTGCATCACCCATTAAAAGACGTCCTTTGCTGCTGGGTCACGGGCCAAATGTGCCACAGGTACGACTGCCACATGGTAAACTTGGACGTGCGCCATCCAGTCCGGCAATCACTACCTGCAAACCATCTTCTGCTTCTCCCAAAGTCAAGGTGAATTGAGTTGAGAATAAACTTACAGCTGATGTGCTGTTACTCGCTCAGAGACAACACTTTATTTTGCTTGCTTATTTGACAACATATTTATTCACTATTCATTTAGGTTCAATATATTTCAACTGTGATGCACCATAATGTAGATTTTTGAGAGCAGATAAACATTTCTCATCAGACCCTGTGGCCCATTTTATGCCCTGCCCTTCACCCCTCCCCCTCTCCATAGTGGATAATCGTCAGTAATACTTTTCCTTCAGTACTTTGATACTGTTGGTTGGGTCTTCTGACCTGTAAAAACCGTCTCCCGTATAACCTATACTGTGTTGGTGGAGACGTTAAACCCTGCTCAATCAATCAATCAATCGTCAGTAATACACAGCCATTACTGTGTTCACTGTATTGTATGCTGGACTTTTTGTGGAAAAATAGGCTGAAGAGGACATACCACATGGCAGTGAATTTTGTTTGCTGATTATTTCCTTATATAAAGTGTTACTGAAAGACAGTTACTTGTGTAATTCAGGATGCTGTTGCTAGACGACAATCATCGGGCAGCATTGCATCGGTCGAATCACTGTCTCCGCCAGCAGGTTGTTGATCCAGTTGTTGATTTTGTTGATGTCTGTTAACAAAGATCAACTACTGACCATCTTGTACATCTAGAATCCTTTATCAGTGAAGCATTCATTCGTAAGCAGCACACAGTGGTTATTTTCTTCGAGAGTACAACTTGGAAGTATGGCATCTTACAGGATCTTAAAGATATTGGTCTAACTACTAGACATCTTCCTGTCTTTATTAAAATCTTTCTGCATTCCAAATTAAACTTGGAGAAATAATTTATGACTGTTATGAGCAAGAAGCTGGAGTTACACAAGGAATTTTTCTTTTCACTACACTTTCTAATGTTAAAATACACCAAATAAATAAACACGATTCCCCACAACGTAATAATTTTTTTGATAATTTTGCTGTAGGATATGCCTGCAGAAGTATGAACGTTGTTAGATAATTACGACAATAACAATGGATATAAATTCTTCATCTACAAAACCTATAAAACCTTTTGCAATAGACGTAAGCTACATGCAGATCATCTGCTCACATTTTATAAGTACCCTATTCTTGTAACAGCAGAATTTAAATTTATAGGTGTTATATTTGATAGTAAACGCTTTTTTTACTCCATATTAACTATCTTAAAACTAAAACCATGAAAAGCATAAATTTTCTCGAAATACTTGCACATACTAGTTAGTTGGGGAGCTAACCATAGTCTCTTATTACAATACACTGTGTCTCAAAAACATACCATCTTTGAAACCGTATAACTTGAAATTATAAGGATCGATTTTGATGGAGCACCCTGTGGTACTGAACTGGTTACGTACTGAATGCGCCTCTCACACTGACATAGTAAAGGATACAGAATGTATGTTGAATAATTTTGTTTAAAAGTTACTCCTTCTAATTATTCTTGTTTTGAAACTGAACTATTTTTATAGTTGGCTGTGATTGGCTGTAGTTTCGTTCTTGTCACTTGTACAGTTCAATTTGTCATTGGATCGTCGCCAACAACAGCTTACTGTCAGCAACACTGTGCTGCGTCTCCCGCACGACTTTTGCTCAGTTCAAGTTAGTAGACAGATACTTATGAGTTAATTCTAAGTTTAAATCATTTCATCACTGACTGTTAGTGGCTGTGTCGTTGTCAATCAGTAAATGGTGTACAGGATGAGCCATACAAATAATGCAATTATGCAATTCCTAATCTGAGAACAGATTAACAGCTGTTGATTGAAAGGATGAAAACTAATTTTTGCTCATCTTCCCAGAGAGATGAACACGCAGTTTAACAGAAGACGTGTCCTTTCATTCGTCTGTTTGCTTTTGTCCTTACTGATTGTTTTTTGATGGCCATGATCATGCAAAAGATATTTATTTCTACACAAAACCATGTACTGCATTGTGTAATGTGCTCAGCCCATTCTCTAGTAATTCACTGTTAAAATACAGCTACTTAACTGCCACTAAACGCCATCATTAATTAATGTGTATATTAAATATTTAGGCATTAAACAATATTTGTATTTAGCTTGTAATAAGTAACCTAATGTTATTAGTTATAGTTTGTTCTGTATGTATTAGTGTTTTGCACATTGACTTGTAGACAGGAATGGTGTGTTTTGTCCGACTGAACCGGACTATGATGCTGAGCCAATCATTCAGTCAGCTGCATTCCAGCATTCGCAGCAGATCTCGTCTTCATCGTCTTCATCAACAAGTTATCCTAAACGTTTGTGTTTATTTGTCTTTATTTCTGTGACAAACTGGCTTTACAACTTTACAGTTTTGAATTGTAAGTTTTAAGCTTATTTCCGCATCTTACATTCATGCTGCAGTTTACTACTGTCTCACTTGTCGTTGATCTATGATCATAGTCAGTGTGATCAAGTTTTTCTATAAATTTATTGGTGCATTGTTTTTGTGTTGGTGGAAAAATATGCCAATATTTAAAATAGTTAATGAAACTGAGTGGATGCACAAAAGACCTAAACCTAAAAATCCAGCTTCTGAAACTGCAGATACATACATTTGTGGCATTAACTGCCAACATGCAACAGTGCTGTACTTTTCAAGTCCATTTGTACTTTATTGGTCAGTGTGCATTAAATGAATATATCTGTAGTTATGTAATACAAGGCAAGGCATTGTGATGACCCCTGTTAAACAGTACCGGTAGGCTTTTTCAGAATATCAGTGACACCATGCATTCTTTGTGCTAATATTAGTTACATGTATTTTCACTGTCAGACACTTCATCAGAAGTTTCAAGTCAGTTTAACGGATGCAGAAGCGTTGCATGTATCTCCGAGACAGTGGCAGCACCACCTAGTGACAGCAAACAGCCAGTCCTGCGTCGACTCAGCGAGCCACTTGGTCGTGTTTGTACCTGCCCGTCGTCAATACATCATGTCACCGACATGGAAGGAACCATCACCTTCGTTGTGCCGGAGTTGTCTGAAAAGACTCTGATGAATGTAAACTCTGGTTGTTGTTGCTGAACACACACAGTGTCATCTGGTACAACATTAGATGCATAATGTGACTTAAGCAGTTTTATATTTTGGCCATCTTGTAACGTTGTACCAAAATTGTCAAACTAAGTACAGTATATTTGATACCTCCAATCCTGCATTAACAAAAATGCCAACTAAAATTACATGTCCATGGGTACATTTGATTCTGATCTAAGTTTTTGCCATTAGGCAAGATAAATTTGCCATATGTGTCTTAGTTTGTTGCAAAGATTAAGCTAGCCACTTGACAGCTCGTGTTGAACATTCAGCATCAGACTACCAAGTCATGCATTGCAAGAAGCTTGCTGATCTTCAAGTTTCTGTGTCACACTTATATTTGAAGTCTTTGTTACAGGTGACCTCATCCAAATTTTGAAGCGGCATTTATATCTCACAAAACTAGAATGATTGGTCTGCCAGGCAGAATAACAGCGATACCTTACCCTTACTTTACCATATGGAGCAGGCCTATTACTGCCTAACACTGAGAACTCTAGTGGGATCAGTGTACATCTCCACATTAACCGTAGGTTATAACACCTCTCAAGGAGTTTCAAACCCTAAGAATACAATAACATGTTGCCTAAAGAGAACCACGTGTCTGATAAAATTGCAATACTTCTTATAGGTAATATTTTGATGACATAGCAAGATTTTTGACGCTTGATTCTAGTTGCATAGTAATTTGATGCATGTGAATTTTGTAGAAAGAACACAGTGCCTTGCTGTCGAAGCTCGAGTTCATCTGCGATTTAGTTCGCTGCATTATCTCAGTGGCAGAGGAGCGAAGTTCACCGCTTGCAGAGTCGCTGATTGTCGACAAGAGCATTTCATTTCACAAAGATAAAATCTTTGCCGATGAAGTGCAACGATGTGTGGAACAGTTGGTGCTATACGTTCGTGCTCTGAATCTTCTGGCATCAGGCTTACAGCTGGCACAGTGTGCGCTGAAAAATGGCCATCTTGACCGATCAAAAACAGCGTCACACAGTGAGTTTGACTATTGATTTTTAGCCCTTTTTTTCTGCAAATGATTGTTTGATGTGGTTTGATTTTCCTAAGTAACATTCTTCAGTAGTAAAATATACAGAGGAAATGCAGCAGTTACAAAAAATATAAGAATACTGTCATGGCTTGTGTGCTTGGGGGAAGAAATGGTTTTTGATCACCACAGCTCTGAGACCTTTTAATTAATTCTGATGAAATTCTGGATGCCACCTAAGTCCTGCATGCCAAATCACATTTTAATCTAACAACAGTTTATGGTGTTACTAAATAGCCAGTTTGCCCAGAGGGTGAATCACACCAAAACACAGTAATGTATCGACAATAAAGCACATAATTTTGGCTTTAAAGTGGTGTTCTGAAGTTGGGTTGCGCATTATACACACGTAAAGTGTTTTCACAAACTTAACTACCGCTCCACCATTATGTAAACAGGTCACACTGAATGGTAAATAACAATACCAAGAAGACCTGACATAATGCTATGCTGCATTTGATCTTGTGTTTCTATAGATTACGTTATATTTACTCTATTTTTCATCATCATAAAATAATTCTAAGCGGAAACACAATAAGTTAACAACAATTAACAAGAGATGCAATATGTAATAAAGGTATGAAATGTTCAACTAAACATCTTATGTTAACTACGCTATTGATCATTACCTTTGATTTACTGTACTTTTGTAGCAGCTCATGTTCAATGAATGTGTTATGGTTTATTGTATTGTATAATTGTGTTTACTTTGTGCTCTTTTGTAATTGTATGTTTTTTTAATCCAGCCTTTGGGCTGCAATATTATCGATAGAGTTGAGTTGAGTTAAACAGTTTTTAATACGATTTTAGTAATTTTCCTTTAACTTTACTAACTATGCTTCAGAAGTTTTACTTAGACAATTTCATTGCATGTACTGGTAGCATTCGGTGAAGCCTGAAAGTGCCCTACATATTATGCACATGTACTTCAATTTTTCCCCTGACAAGCGTCAAAAGTCTACCTGTGCATTATACCTGAGTGTGCATTATAGTCATGCTTGCATTCCAGGACATGTCTTTTGGGAGTTAAAAAATTAAAAAAAAATGGTATCAAACGTCTGGAACCCCTCTGATAATGATCGTCACATTTCATTACTGCTATAGGATCACAACCTTGGACATGCCGGTGGGAGACCGCTAGAAGCTGGTTTTAAGCAAAAAGATCTAAAAACTGAGATTTAAATTTCAAACACGGCCATTAGTAGCAATGTGTCTGTGGACTGTTGATCTTGACAGCGATTACAGCAATGAATACAGTCTACCAGCACTGTCTGCTGAAGTGTCGCCATCTGGCGAGTGCTGAGGGCCTCCAGTCTAGCACACATTCTAACAGACTTCTGCCGACCGTTTCACACTCAGTTGCCGACCAGCTGCTGTATATGTCTGCCATCGAAATGGTATGTTCGTTGTTCTCAGTCCGTTAAATTCACTGTGTATTAATACATATGCCAAGCATGTCAGTTGGTTTGTCTATTTGGCAGGCCTTGAAATAGTCGTGCAGTTATTCTCAAACTGTGCAGTTGTACTTCAGAATTGTGCAGTGAAAATGGGGAAATGGTGCAGTTCAGTGCTAACAGATATACAATTATTTGATCGGAACTGTTGTACATACGACACAGGTCGGCGACACTTTTGACTGCTTTGCATCTGCAAACTGCAGTGAAAGCATTTTGTGTTCTCTAATCATGATACCATGACGTTTTTTGTGTTATAGGAGGATATGTTATCTTTGAGTAAAGTGCATAAAATTGCATTTGTCCTTGAAAATTCAAGGTGGCTTTTGAATTGCACGAAGATGCATTTAACACTGCCAGAATTTAACACTGCTGATAGAACTATGGTGCTTCCCCAAACCTCCCAGCTGTTATCCAGAGAAGAGAAAGGAGAGCAAAGAAGTGGCATAGGCAGAAAGAAGAGAAAAGAATCAACAGGATATGTGGAGGAAGGTGAGGGGAAGTGAGTGAAAGGAAAGTGATGGGCAGAACAATGGGTGAGGGCAAGGAAGTATGGTGATAGAAAGAGAAGTGAGGAGGGATAGGAGAGGGAAGTGTGTTATGTAGATTTTTGTAGTTAACTTTTTATTGTAAGGCCTGCTACACGGTGACTAAGCAAGTTAGAGTTAATTTTTCACCTTCAAACAGCAAATAATTATGATAGAGTCAGGCACCAGGTATAGGGATGTTTTGATTGTATGATTGCTTGAAGTAAAACTAAAGAGTGAAATGTATAGAAAATGCATCTGTCTACAAAGGCCTCTGTTTTCGGTAGCCACTCCTGTAATTATGGCAGCATGGACATTATAGTGACAGCGATGCAGTGTTGAGAGCTACTGAGGATTATTGTGATTCCATTAGCTCATGCCAATATGCTGCCACTGCTAAGATTGTAAAGTGCTATGTGCTCAGTTAAGCAGCGCTATAGCAAGTATGCAGACCTTTACTTTACATAGCAAGTTTGTACTTGTTGTAGTGCAAGCTTGGAGCACTGGACGAGCAACTTGGCAACTTTGAACAGGTTCAACATTGTTGCTGTTAGCTTAATGTGACTGACTTCATGCTTTACCATGGGTTGATGAAGATATTTTAATGTTGCACTACTTTCTGTGATTGTCAGTGAATAATGTTGACATCTGTGCAGTGTGTCCGGCAGTACAGCGAGGCGTACGTTCTACTGCATGGTCTTTGTCAACAAGCTGAGGACGCACGCGATCAGTCTCAGCTCAACAAGTGTCAGTCATCGCTTACGTTGTCGTTTTAAAAAATAAATGTTTGCTTGGCATCTTGCATTACGTAATCAAAAAATGATGCCTGGAATTGACACTTTAGCAACTAAGTGATGTATCGATCTGTAAGCTTATTTGTGCCTGAAATTGGAAAAATCGTTGTGGCATAGCAGCTCTGATTCAGACAGAGAATCATTGTCAGTTTTTTAAAATTAAATTTCTAGTTTCATAGTGCAGTATTAAGCACATTATTATGTCATCAGTACGAATTGCATCATCACTGTTATAAAGATTCTGACAAAACTTGTGTGGATTGGACCTAGCTTAAGCATCTACCTGTTTTACAAATCCGTTCCACCATAAACTGCCTTCACAAACTACTGACTTGGACTTGGAATAGATATCCCATGCTAGGTGGTTTTTCAATTTTAGTTTATTGTTTTTGCAATTTGTTTTTGGTCACAATTGCGCTGGTGTAAGCTGGTCGGTTGTTAGCTATTTTTATTTCATGTCATGTCATATCATGGTACTGTGTGGCATTTTATTTGTTGGATGTTGCAGTTGGGTAGTTTTGCAATGTGCTGATGTTTGAAATTGTAACCGCATTTTTAATTGCATTTCGTCTTAGTGTCACATCTCGTGTTTGGTGAACCATGTGGAGTGACTTAGCAATTCACCATTAAAGAAGTGAAACAGCTGAGTACCAGCTGAGGTGAAAAGAACGTGCATAGAAAATCAGCAATGTTGTTTGCTGTGTTGTGTAGACAAAGAGAAAGTTGAACGACGTCTAAAGTTGCTTGAAGGATTTGGTATAGTTCACAGCGTCAGCTGATGGCAAAGTCGGCAGAATAGTTGATGCCCAGTCGACCACATATCTTTAACACTTATTGTCACGTCAAGTTGCCTGGCAAATATGATGCAAAGTGTTACTAGCATGGCAGCATTATATAATCGTTTTGCTTGCTTTTTGTCCCAAGGAAATCCTGAACGGCGATGATTCTGTGTTGTGTGGGGATATGATATTTTTCCATTTGTTTGAGCACTTAACTAATTGTAGCTGTTGTCGTAATCTCGCTTGATGGCGTTCTGATGAAACCTCGGTGCTTCAGCTTTGATCTCCATTGAGCACAATGTGTTCTACACAAAGTTATACAGTTGTTTTTGCCACGAGACCATTTCACAAACGAAATGATTTGAGCATTTTCTGCACCGTCAGTTATTACTAACAAAAACTTGCTATTTTTTACTACAGTGTTAAATATTTATTAACAGATTTAGTTTTCTCATGACTTATACGTCAAAGTTGGGACAAAGAACGTGTGTTAATGAATGCTGAAAATGTAGCAATAATGTTGTGATGGCAGTCTTCTTACACTGTATAATATTTATATAGGTTGTCAGGAAAAACTGATTGTATGTTCGCACATGCAGGATGGACCAAAAAAATTAGCCCGACCTTTGTTAGTATCATCTGATACATGTTTTTTTAGTTGATGATAGTTTGAAATATTTTGTTTGATTGTGAAACATCGTAAAAATTTGCTTCTTTCACAATTTATATAGAAACCAGTATTAGTCTACTGTTGGCCCATCCTGTATGTGTGTCTGTATATTTTTATGTCTGTGTGTTGTTGTGTGTGCATGCGTGTCTTGTGACATTTTCAAATACAAAAAAATCATCTATAGTGATTCCTTAGTGATTAGAGTTTTTGTTCGCAGTATTTAGATAAACCCATATTTGCAATCGTTGCATGCTTGGATTGTTTATTGTGACTAGTCATGTGAATGTAAAATCTAGTGTTCCATCGTTTGAGATTTAATCTTCGCTGTAAAATCACACTACAGCGTGGATTGAATCTGGAATGTTCATTAGACGACTGCTAGTCTTGTGTGAATGGTTTCTATGTTGTTAAACTCTAGGCAGCTTATGTGCATCCGCCGATGTGTGTTAGATTATTTGACAAAAAACAGATCAGAATTATCTGTCACAATAGAACCAACGTAATAAAGCCGTTCTCATTATCTGTCCGTCCAACCATACGTACATACAGGATGTACGTCCATCCGCCCACAAAAGTTTTTCCAAATTTGGTGTGTAGGTAGAGGTCGATGAGTGATGCATGATAATATGCCGTATGACCCTGTCCAAGGTCAAGGTCACAGACTTTGAAATTGGCCATTTTCGCAACTTTCGGGGTGCGTGTGTAATCCTCTACCTGTATGCATGTAATCAAAAGACTAATAGTGAATTATGATATTCCCAAGACAATATCTTAATTTTAACTGGACAGGTTTTTCATATTCTTCCTGATTTGGCATCAAGTGACCTTCAAATCTAGGGTGTTCTAACTTTGGCAAACGAATTTTGCCTTTTATGAGGAGTGGACCAGCAGTCCTGTATGGGGCTTATGTATTTGAATAGTAGCATCCATGAAACTGTCAACTGCTCTGATGCTACCCCTTTCAGATATGAGTTAAAGTGACAAAAGCGAAAGAAACGATCTCATCTTAATCTGAACATTATAATTTTGATTGGCAATTTTGTGCTTCATTACTTTTTCTTCTTGTCTTTAGCAGATAAATTTCATAAAGAAAATATGTAAATATAGTCTTTTGGTTTTATTTAAAGCGACTGATCATTTCAGCTTAATAATTTATTCTGATCTGTTTTCTTTTATGTCTGCCAATATATTTTGATGGTGCCAGGATGCTGTCAGCTTATGACCAGCTTTTGCTTTATCTCAGTTGCATATGTTTACGTTTGCCGGCTTTGTGCAAGGTGTGTGATATCGGTGCCCGAATGTCTCTGAGTAGCTTACATCATAAAGTTGTCAGTGGATTTGTCAAAAGATTGTTATGGTCATCATTAAGCTAGAGAAGATCTGTAGCATTTCGAGAACCAAAAAATTGGTCAGGGTGTGGTCATGACTACCAAACTGGACCTGGTTGACATGTGTAGCGTTTATGCAGTCAGTGAGAATTAAGGACATTATGGTGAGTGTCATGTCTACATTTTACAGTTTGTTGATCCGGGTTGCTCAGAATGTTGTGAATAGATTTTCTATTCTGTGTTTCTAAAAAATTTCTAGAGCTCTGGCGATAACCAGATTATGAAATTGTGGACTGGTGTGGATTTGAATCCAGATTCTGTCTGTACATCGTTTCAGAAACCAGTCTCGACAAAATTGCAGCCTGTAGGTGCTGTAAGTTATGCCGATGTGTTCATGTAAGAGTCATCCACAACTCACTGTTCTTATGCATTGTTCACTGCTGCAATATTTACAGGCAGAAACCTGTGTTAAATGAAACGTGTTTAGGAAATGCTATTTTATGTTAGATTTTGTTTCTTTAATTTTAACAAAGTTTTCAAGGAGCATAAAGCCCTGATGCTTTTTAAAAATCATTGTTTGCATCTGTGACATATTTATGTATAACGATATTCCTGATGTATGTATTTAATATGTATTTATTTTAAGAGTGAAATGGCTATAGCCGTTTGTGTTGTGCTTGTTTTTAAATGTATATTTAGGCTGTGCCGATGTCATATACTGTGTTGTCAGTTTGGTTTTATTTGAATGTTTTATTTAAGTGCACTACATTCCTTTAAATAAGGTTTTTGTTGTGATAAGAGTTGTAGCTGTACTGTTGTGCCATTTGATATCGATCTGCAACACAAACATGCTAGAGTGTCAGTTTTGTGTGACAAAAAATTATAGTAATTATTGTTAAAAAATTAAAATTATTTAGTTTTTTCCACTTGCTGATAATTTGGTAGAGTAAAATCATTTTGAAGTTCATTTCATTATATAGAACGTCATTATTATATTTTTAGAACATTTAATGAAGTTTGTTATTTTATGTAGATGAAATAATAACTTTGCGAAGTTTGTTATGGAACATGAACCAGTTTTTTTCCGCTTTTTTTGTTCATTACAAACTGTCAGTTTGTAACCTGAGAGTTTACATGATGCATTTTACATGATGCATGCTTTTCACTGTTTATGTTTTGGATAATTTGACTGGTATTTGTAATTAACTGTCAGTTTATTAAATTAAAGTAGTATAACTGAAGAAAAATTCAGTCACGTTCATTTCGGCATGTGGCATTGGCATTGGAGTCCTAATAGGATGTAGTCATTATCCATTCTCTTAAAGTAACATCAATTTTTGTGTTGCTTTTTTTGTTCACTATCCAGCGAACATTTTGGGAAGTGAAAAGGGAGTGAGGAACAGGCAAAGAAAACAGTAGCTAGGAGTAAGGCAAGGGCAAGTAACTCAAAGGGAAAGTGAGGAAGGAAATTGCTGAGGATGAGGAAGGACGTTCAAACAATTTGTTGTCTATGTTAAGTTTTGCTAACCATTTAACTACCAGTATTGTACTCGGTGGTCATTGTTAAATTGTCAGAAATGTTTATTTATTTGAGGTTTTATTCCCTCCAGATGACGTTCATTGGCTTTAGTTACCACTGTGGTTCCATTTACTTAAGCAGAAATGCACTGATTGAATAAAATTTACTGTTTTCCATGTAATAACGGTTCGGTTTTACTTACTTATTTTCTTAAAATGCTTTTAAACCATCCATCCATCCATTCACAGTTGGAGCCAAATCGTTTGTTTTGTGTATAATTTGGAGAGCGTAATGCAGTGAAAATATTTTTAAAGTTTTGTTTCTTTTGTTTGTAACGTACTTGTATTTGAAGATGGGAAAAGTAGGATTGTGTCAGTTGACTGTATGTTATTCACACTTTCGACTTTGTGTTACTCTTATCAGTCTATTGTTCACTTTTTGATATTTAACCTACGTCCAAATTTCTCATTCCCCCAATATATGTAGTTTGTATTTCTCTGTTAACTGTAGAGCAATATATACTGATCAGTTGTATCGACGTTGATATCATTCGCCAAAATTTCTATACAGCTTCTAATCTCAAAGATCTCTTCCATAATATTCATCCTAAACGCATAATATCTTTTATACACGCCATTGGCCTTACTAATGAACTTTAAACTTCCTCAGGCATGATATAGCCGCTACTTGCGTGCTTAAAATGCCGTTAAACCCTAACCATCCATCCATCCATCCTTTCAAAGGTCTGTACACTACCTGTGTCACCTGGTGGCAATCACCGTGGCAAGATCTTTCACATTCTTGACGTATTCATTGACGGGTAAACTCTTTGACTTCTTTAACTGTGATTGAAATTTATTTAATTCTAGTCTGAAAATTACCGCGTTAAATTATTGTGTTTATCCCTGATAATGTGCTCAAAGTAACGTTGCTGTTGTGTGTTTTCAAGTGTCTTTCCAGTCCGTGATACGTGTTTGCTCTTAATTATCTTACTTTTACGCTTTGCCGCCTCTACATTTTGGCCAATTTGATATTGAATTTGAAGCTAGCGACATCAAACCCAGAAGTTTGTAACTGTGTTGATATTGTGATTGCTGCTTTTCTTTGAATTAGAGAGTTTATAAATATATACAAACATAACTTCTAGACAGTTTGCTTTTAGTAAGTTGGGTTAGTATTAAGCTGCTGCTGGTGGTGGTGGTGCGATGCTGACAGTTACTGTCTCTGTGTTGTCATTGTAAATGATGTCGTTAGAAGCATCTTACTTGATGATGTTGAAGCAGCTTGACGTCGCTATCTCAAAATAAAACTGATGCTAATCGTCGTGTCGTGTGGTGTAATTTATTCGCCAAAATTTTTAGACGGCTTCTAATCTGAAAGATCTTTTCCATAGTATTCATCCTAAACTAATAATGTCTTTTTACACGCCATTGGCCTTACTAATAGTTAAATTTAAACTCCCGGCCTCTGGTATGATATAGCCACTACTTGCGTCCTTAAGATGCCGTTAAACCCTAACCATCCATCCTTCCATCCATACCCACCAGTGAGCCTGAGTGAGCGCTGTAAGTTCCCATTGTGCATTTTGGGTTCTTCAGGTGAACTCTCTTGCAGTCCTGCTGTGCAAAACTGTAACCAGATAAAATTGATTAACAACAACAACAAAACATTGTTAAGCGTCCGCAGGAATTCTGAATAGGCGCTGGCTGTCGCTAGGCGAGTAAAGATGGACGATGATCTTTCTACATGTACGTTCAAGTAAGTCGAGTTGGAACAATTTACCGTTTGACATCAGACAATCTTATACTTTTCAGCTTTCAAACGTAACCTTGAACAAGAACGAAGGTGCATACTTTCTCTTCACACATTTTCCTTTCTCGCATGTTCAGCGTGCAGATGGACCCGTCTGACCGGACCCACGCTCCACAGCAAAGCATTATAGGCCTACAGAATTATGATGAGCATGTAAGCGAGAGTCTGGGTTGTCGTCGAGCACGCGGCAGAAAGGCGAAGGTCGAAGTTTGTTCTGAATGCTAATTGAATTGTTTACGTCGCAGTGTAACAACGACTCATGGTCGTACTGCATGCACTGAACCGAGTTCGTACAACATCCGTTATATGCGTGGTTCAATTTCACATGCGTCACATATAATGTGTTAGTTAATTAGCCGTAATAAACGGGTTATCATCGCTGTACGTTAACGGACGTGGACTAAGCTGCAGTGAATTATCCCTTTAAAGCCTACTGTTGCCATATGGGTACAGCTATAAAGCATCCTGTGCCAGACCGGGTTAAGCCGTCATTTGTAATTTTCAGTCCTGAGCGTCAGAGTGCCCGGATGTCAAAAATTACAAATGACGGCTTAACCCGGTCTGGCACAGGATGCTTTATAGCTGTACCCATATGGCAACAGTAGGCTTTAAAGGGTTATAGGGTAGACCGTAGATGTTGACAGTATTATGGCAGAGTTCACAACCAGCACTGGTTGAGGACATGTCTGACGGTGACTGGTTCAGCCCCGGCCTTGACACGCAACACGCACAGTTGACTCTTGAACTCGTCGATGTTGACGTAACAACCTTGCAGATGACGCATTCCGCCGTTCAGCTGGAACGCATGGCGTCCGTGCACCATGCGTCGGTTGTTGAAGCAGACGACGTCGCCCGGCTGCAGTCGTATCTCCTGTCTGGTGGTCGAACTGTCCAGTAGGCGGGCAAACGTCGTGTACGCCTCGTAGTACGGCTCGACATCTGTCTCCGGGACATTCAGAGGTCCTTCGAACGCCGGAGCCCATGTCACAGCGACGACGCGGCTTCCCTCCGGCTCAGTGACGATGTGAGGACGTCTGTATCTGTAACACAACAGAGACGAGTGACATGGCGCAATCGGGGGGAGGGGGGGCAGCTCGTGTTTGCAAGACAAGTACGAAACAGTGCTTACATAGGTCCCAGCGAGCGCAGTTATCTCAGAATCATTATTCCGTTTGGTATCGCGCGCCTCCCGGGCATGAAGACACACTTCACATTTGGTAGCGTAGGACTAATAGACTAATAGGCCTATCTACGTACCTTGTACCAGTCTATGAATAACAGTATTGAAGCTGCTGCAGTGCTGCCGTAGAGACTATGCAACGCTCGGTTTCTTCAGCAGTATAGCAGCTGATATGACTGAAGGTCGCCAAGGTTATTGGCAAAGGTACTATTCGTTACTTCATAAATCAATAGCTATCGGTGATCTGTTGTTAGGCCTACCACTTGCCAGCTTTGCATAAATTGCAAAGTGTCTTTGTGTTTACTAAGTGTTTGTTTAGGCTACTGATTATCACTGTTAGATCGCCCATAGTGATACACATATAGCTATTATTTGTACGTGATTCATCATTATCTCAGTACCTTAACAAATCATTATGGATGATGATGAACATGAACTACAGGTCTACCTCATGAACACGGGGAATTCTCGGTCGAAGTGGATTTTCTGGAACGTGGCCGGCACTCGAGTGAGCGTGCTGAAGTAATCTGGGTAGGTAGCTCGTAACTCCTCAGCGACTTTCCAGGCGTCGACGAACATAGTCTCACCGCCCGTCACGCAGTCGTCAAAGCGAAGGCAATGAAGGAACTGGATCCCGGGAGGAGACTCATAATAAGCCAAGTCCATGTGAAAGTCCAGTTCTGCGTTACTGTATGCAACATTGATGGGTTGATGTTGGGCAATGACATCAAACGTTTCACCGTAGATGGTCCGCTGCATGGGAGCGACGAGCTCGGCAACCTGAGGCAGCATGGAAACACCTCGCAGTAGCACGACCCCGACCTCGGCAATCGTCTCCAACCAGCGCAGTCTACCGCCAGGCTGGAGGATCTCGTAGTACTCGATTGTCGGCAACGATGCCACGCCGCCCGGCGGTGTACTGGTTGCGCGCCGGCGTTCGGCCGGAGTGTGGACGTTTTGACACAAGAACGAGACAGACAGCTCGGAACAATGATCTTCCTCGTTCCAGTCGATGTACAGCAGCCGATCATCTGGGTCAACCTCCGCCCACCGGACACTGTACGACGGAGCCAGGTAAGCAGGCCGGATAAGCTTCTGTCCGCTGAAGCGCTGTCGACAGGCAGGGCAATGGCAGTTGTGACGTAGCCAGGTGGCGTGGAACCTGTCAACGTCGTCACCGTCTCTCTTTAGCGTCACGTACCTCCCGTCAGTCGACGTCTGCGCCTGTACGGCACCGGCAGCCTTCCCGCCGTCGAACACTCGCGTCTCCTGCGTGCTTCTTGTCAGTGTTTTATCACCGGCGACAGTGGACAAGAGCCTGCATCTGGCAGCAGTAGAACTAACTACTGGTGAGATGAAGTGACGTGCATCAGCAACTGGTCGCCTACAGGTTGCGAACATGTCGGTTTGGAAGCTCTCGACTTCGTTTACCCGAGACAACAACTGAGCAACACGCCAGAAATGCGTATATGTCACAGTGCTACAGGCTATAGGCATAAAGATGTCAGTAAATAAACAATTAGAGCGTGCTGGGCTGAGATGGCTGTCATCGCGATATGCGGCGCTCCCTATATTATTGACTGCGAAGCACAGCACGGTCTATACAATGTCCGTCTGTATGTCAAACACTGGTATAGTGCAGAAATGTAGCATCGAAAGTGTTTAATCGGAGACGGGTCACTGTATAGTCCGAATGGCCACTGCTTCAAACTTTCAAAGGGTCCATACGACTGTTCGTCGGGCTACGCGACCATAACGCTAAGTTGCAATATTATTGAAATCAAGATGAAGTGATTTCGCCACAATTCCAAGAGTCCCTGATCAAGTGCGGCTGCGAAAAAATTAATTAAAGCTTTCCCAGAAGTCGGATTCTGATAGTGGCTGTAATTGCTGGAAGGCAATGGTTTGATATAAGCATCAACTCGCATTATTTGCGACGATTACGTGAAAATGGCTTTGAAGATGGCAAAAGTTTTGTTTGGTTGCTTGTTTGCAGAGACAAACTACTAGTCTACTACGCGTCTTCTAACGATATGTGTAGAATGGGCCGATGATTAATATATTGGCCTTAGTTAAGTAAGTAAGTAAGTAGTTTCTTTATTTCCATCAGTGACAATACGCAATGATGTTACAATAACAAAACACACACATTATAAATGTCTGTAGTAAAAATAGACAAGCGGCA
>Ga0056114_1000172_pt1 | contig 18334 bp, 12 predicted proteins | sample WorMetHERISLAND1_FD_77005 | JGI IMG/M metagenome (GOLD analysis project Ga0056114, IMG submission 77005) | Marine gutless worms symbiont microbial communities from Max Planck institute for Marine Microbiology, Germany - Olavius loisae HERON... ...
AAACGATATACACACATAAAGCACAGCAAGTCCCCTAGTCTACAATAATATGGGGTGACTAGGGGACAGCTCCCACAGAGGGCAGGGTCGCTAGGCCTGACGGCGGTGGGGCTGCCGCCGCGGAACACCCTAGTCTTGAATTGACAATAAGCTTAAAACAGTGACCTCTGTATCAGTCAAGATGTCAAAGGGAATCTGGAAAGACTCAGAGAGTCAAAAGAGATAGATCTGTTTGTTGCCAACTGATGCTACTTGATCTTCTGAGGCTGAGCCGTGCCGTCGGTGAGGCCTTGCAAATTAAGCGATGCGGTAGGGTAACGGTAAGCTAGTCTGTTCTTGAATGAGTTCGTTGACTGTGCTTCAATCACTTGTTGTGGCAACGAGTTCCAACTATTACAGACTCGGACACTAAAGAATGTTTCCTGGACGGTTTTGGCACATCTTGGGACGTAGGCTACTTTCATGGTTCGTCATCTCACGATACTGATTTTTCATCCCTACCCAGGTTCTATTGATTTTTCGGACTATCTTGAGTTTGTGTGATTGCAGATATTATTCTGGATTTTAATTTCTGTTTGATATATAGTTTTTGTGTAGTTTTAATTTCTGGGCAGCTGTCAGTGCTTTGTCTTTGCAGTCTACTGTACATTTTACTGCACTTTTTACAATTGTTTTATTGAGCAAATAAATGAATGAGTGAATGAATAGAATGTCCTCTGAGATTGTATACTTCCAGAGCAATCTGGAAAACAAGTTCTGGCTATCGACATGTTCCTTCCCTGTCAGTATCCCATAGACGGCAGGTTCGCCGGGCATGAACAGCGGTGGGGGGGTCCGGGTCATATGGGTGACGGTTTTACAGGTCAAAAGACCCAACCATTAACCAACAGTATCAAAGTACTGAAGGAACACAAAGAGTACACAAATAACACAAATACAATAAGTGTTTGTGTACAGATATACAAAAACACAGCAAATCCCCTAGTCTACACTAATATGGGGTGACTAGGGGATAGCTCCCACAGAGGGCAGAGTCGCCAAGCCTCAACGGTGGTGGGGCTGCCGCTGCGGTACCTCCCTTAGGGTCCATAATGTAATCTATTAATTACCGGTAAGACACATTCACAATAACACTGCAGTGATTAGAGATATCAGTTGATATTCTTGGAACATTCCAACAGAAACACACTACAGAACATGTAGACAATAGACACATGAACACTCAACATAAAATATTGGCAACACACAAACAACAAACATTCCAATACTGAATAGCGCAAAACTAGCCCAAAAGGCATGCAAAAATATAAATTCTAACTACATTTATACCATCATGCATAAAATACACTATGTCCAGATAAAAAAACCGGATCCCTATAACACTAGCAATAACTGTGCTGGTACTGGTAGTAAAAAATACTTAGTACACAATACTGTTCAGCAATTTTTAAGGAAATACGTAACCTTTTGTGCGCAGTTCTGTAGCACAAACCGAACTGAACTGAATCTTTTAAAAGTACTGTATTTTAGAACCAGTTTCTAAACAGCTCTACGAGCAAGTGTGATTGACGTCATCAAACACTGACATTAGAACATTGAACAAGAAGCAATCCGTGAAATGACAATGCAAGTCTCAAGGGCCACAATAAAACTTCCTGCAGATGGGCCACCTCAGGACCACTAATCAATCACTAGTCATAAACTTGACATCTTCTACAAAGCACCATCACGTTGACAACTTGTACAGTGGGTGATGTTTCAGCCGATGTGCATAACACAACTGAATAGTTTCTCGGCGATGCGTAGGAAATTAACAACATTACTGCAGTATGACAAGAGTGAAACACGACCATGTCACATACGTGCCAGAAACAATGCACCGGAATGTTACGAGTTGTACCTAGTCTCGACCACAGTTAATAATAAAAGTTGAAGAAATACTGTAGAGTTTTCACAGAACAGACAACACAAACTACACAGCAACGCAGCAGTCGCAATCGTCAGCAGCAAGAAATAACATCTAACAAACTACAAGACTGGTTATAACCGCTTTGAATAACAATTTGACACCTAAAAGAGCGAATTAATTGATTGCTTGCAGGAGGCTATTGCTACACTCATGTAAGTGGCTTTTTTTCCAATATCGACGCCAGACCTCACCACATGTACCTTATTCGGTTCAGTAATATTACCATACCATCTAAAACACTCTGCAACACAAGTTTACCAGCAGCAACGTCTTTAAGGGTGAAATATGATAATAATGTGAAGAAAAATAACGAAAAAAAGGACATTTATAAACAGCGCAAGACGCAATGCAATCACATGCCATGATCATCGTTGTATACATTCTATTAGTGAGCGAAGTCGTAACACAAGGGTAATAATTGGCAACAAGTATTTAAAATACCAAGTACATAAGCAACGGAAAATCCACAATGTGTACGACCACACAGAGCTGTAAACTGATGCAACCCAGATTAACTGACGGCTCTGTGTATGATAAATGAGCAAGATGCACTGCTGATGAGTGGACCAGTATCAGCTGATCAGATATCAAAGCTCTTCAGTGAGATGACAAGTCATTAAACACCAGAGAGTGTACAGTGTAATGAGAACAATATGCGTTGGCACATGACCATGAAATGATAGTCAGGTGCAGTGGCGTCGCCAGAATTTGGTATGAGGGGGCGGATTTAAGAGAAAATTATTTTAGGAGTGATACCCCAAAATCAGCAGAAAGACGCAAAAACAATGCGTGTATAATAAATTTAGTACAATGCAGCGATTCTCTCCAAGCGCTGAAATCTGTGCACAATCTTGTCAGTATCAGCCGCTTGCACCAGATCGCGCTTCACTTTGCACATTAACAATTTTTCTAGTCGTTCTTGTCCGCATGTTGCTCAGCTTATTGTTGATCAGTTCAAGTTTGCTGAAAGTGCATTTGGCTTCTGCACTTGTTACCAGGACAGTTATTAGAAAATAACTAGTTGGAAGTCGAGGGGCACGCGCCCCGGTGCCCCATAGCTGTCGGCGCCACTGGTCAGGTGTCGGTAGTATCACACGACTGGAACTGGTCAAAATGATCCACGCAACGTATCTGAGTTGGTCATATCATCTGTGCCACGTTTTAAGTCATAAACTCTTCACTAACAAAAACAACACACTATTGATGACACACATGAAGCACATTTGACAACATGATCAAAAATAGTGTCACAACATGCCACAACAAGTAGGGATGCACCGTTGGTTTGCCGATAATCGGAACTGGCCGATTACTAAGCCGGTATCGGCCGATAGTTATTTACTATGTATTATGATGGCACTGGACACTGAAATTATATATTTTTTAATTTGAACGGACGACACAAATTTTCGTTTTCTAGTTATACAGTGCGAGTCAAAAAAAATCCCCCCTAGGGGACCTGACATTTTTTCATTTTTTTCACAAATTGTAATCTATTTTTTACACACCTATTAAGCGTTCCTATCTCCGCTAGATTACAAATTTTTATTCAATTATCACCTACTTTGACAAAGTTATGCCATATTAAGCGCGACTACCCAGTTCACAAAATATGCGCAAAATGTCCAAAACGCGCGCGTTCAGATGTTTGCGTAAGTCGTTGATAGCTTTGTTGATCGTTGTCTGTGGCAAGTCACGATAAAATAAACACTTATATAATGTCAACAAACATGTTGGATATGACATGACGTCAACAATGACGTCATATGCTCAGTAAGCAAACTTAGAAGTTAAAGTTCTAGTGAAATGTAAAATTTCGCTAGGTGGTCGCACTTAGTATGGTATAACTTTGTCAACGTTAGAGATATTTGAATAAAAATTTGTAGTCTAGTGTACAAATGATAGTATAATAGGTGTGTAAAAAATTGATTAAAAATTCCCAACCGTTTTGGGAAAAAATTTCAGAAAACCGTAGGGGGGATTTTTTTTGACTCACACTGTATATGCAAACTCGGCAAACTTGCTGGTAGCGTTGTTTAGTTATGCAGTAGTCTGTTGCATTATACAGTAAAATATTTGTATGATCGATACAGTCTTTGGTATTAAGGTGAGAATGTCAGGTTTATGTATTAATCGGTGATAATCGGCCGATAATCGACCGATTGTTAGACGCCATCGGCCACTGCCTTATCGGTGCATCTCTAATGACAAGGTGACGTGTCAGACTAAACACAGGAAAGAACTGAGCATCAGTTACATCAACCGATGGATTGACTGATTGAGTAAGGCTTAACGTCCCACTAGACACAGTTTAGGTCATTTCGGGGGATGATATTTTTACAATGACCACAGTGGAGTAGGTAACTCAATCAACTAATTCATTTCAAAACCAAGATAGAAAACATAATTTCTATAACTACTGCACAATGAGATAAGTCTTATGTTAACTCGGCACTCTCATGTTTACTGTCACTGTGAACGGTGCCTCACTCTGGATATATCACAATGCCCACACACTCGAGAGAAAGCCGACAAGTTGTGATACCAAGAACAACAGCGTTAACCACGTTCTTCAACTGACGACTGCATAAAAAAGCCGAAAAGTCGGATCCGTTCTTCATGGCACGCCATCTCAGAACTACGGGGTGTCACCAGTTCAGGTGTCACACAATTTTACTTGCAGCCCGACACAAGCGAATACACTTTGCCTTAACCCCAGCCAATAAGGCTGGTACTCGATTTACCGACCCTGGAGGAATGGAAGGCTGAGTTGACCTAGGTGCCTTGATTCGGCCTGGATTCGAACCCACGACCACTTGGTCGAAACCCCGACACCCTAACAGCTGCGCCACCAAAGACACCACAAATGCAAAGTGTCAACACTTGGACTACATACTGCCATAAGTTCTAACTTCGATCAATCAGTGTTAAAACCCCACAAAACTTACGATACGATACGATAGAAGAGTTTAACGTGGGCTCGAAAGCTGAGTATACAGCTTAATCTAGCACACGTAGCCAGAAACTAAAACAAACAAAGCAGTGCGTCTGTTTAACACAGATGATGCACTTGGTCAACGTAACGTGCAGAGAGTTTAGTTTCAGCATAACCCGACACACGTTTGGTTCATCACGGCAATTACACATGCACGATGGTCAACATATGTAGCTACTACAGGACGACGACTATATCGCATCTCGCTGGCATTCACAGCAGCAATTATGACGGTAAAAAGCAACGGTCGCGTTATAAACTCACTGGTCTGAGTGTTAGATGTGTGTACAGGTTACACCGACAAATACACCTCTACTAGCGCTAATAAACATACACTGCAACGTCAAAAAGACGGACTAATAAAAACGGGGGAAAAAGCCGACGACAATGCATAGGTAGAAACAGCATAATACTGACTCGATGCAGAGACAGATATTTCATGACGACTGATATGACAGCAGCAGATAAACACGTTGATAATAAATACAACATGATTAGAGCATAAAACATAGATTCAGTAAACAACTGATAAAAGGGTCGACTAGTAGTAATGAGAGACGGATGGTCCATTCGCGGAACAACTCACTAACGTTTGTCAGAAAAAGAAACAATTTCCACTTGCATTGTTTGTTCATTAACAGTTATAAATTATGCACACAAAAAAGGTTTCGCAGTCCAATAATTTAAGTAAACACAACAAACTAACAGTTTCAGCTGTTTAACGTCAGACACTGCAGGCTATCGACTGTGCATAGCTTCGGAGGCTGACAATCATAAACGGATGATACAGGCATCTATGTAGTCTCTACAGTCTAGATGAAGTTGGCACTGGAAGCTGGAAGGCAACACGGCCGGCGACGCGGGACAGAAGCTGACTACGTAAGGCAGGAGGCAAGTCACACAGACATGCAACAGTCACAGACAGACAGACACAGAGAAACACACATACAGACAGACAGAGACACAGAGACACACACATACAGACAGACAGACAGCAACAATTATAGACACAGATAGACTGACATAGCAATGGTCGGCATGGAAGCTATGTCATGCTGCAACACCTCCATTTCCCTGTCAAACAAACACCAATAACAGAGAGATATTAGTCAAACACAGAAACAAACGAGGCAATTATTGACATCGAGACTGTCTGTCCATGAATGAGAACTGGTCGACAGGACTGACTAACCACAGACAGTGGTGTAATCAGAAAACCAGAATACAGACAAGAAGCCCAGCTGTCGCTAGGATAGCCGACCGTACTGCCTGACAGCAGACTATCTAGTATGAAGAACCCGACAGTTAAATAGCAATGGTAAGACATAGCAACACGATGATTTTGGACCATGAACGAATAATGTGGCAAAATGTTAAATTGTGCTGAAATTGAAACCGCACTTTTAGTTATCACGTACACTATTGCGCCCGTTAACCTTCTCTCGTCACCTGTGCACCTAACAAAAACAACGTTTGCCAAGCGTCACGTTCCCCTTGAAGTGAACGTGACGCTAGGCCACGCCCACTTTTATGGAAAATTAGGCCTCTTTGTGCGCCCGCTCGGCAGTCCCCATACAAAGCCACCTACCAAATTTGAAGTCTTTAGCTCAAGTAGTTTTGGGGTTATTGATGCCACAATGGTTGACATGACCTTGATACGACCTCTAAACAAAGGTCAAGATCATTCATTTTGGTACCAATCGATTTCTCATGTATGACTTCCTATAGTCTCTCAATAGTAACTTTTGCTCTAGGACGCACCGTTTAGCCACAATACTTCACGTTACAGACGACAGATGCAACACTGTACCAATAGCGCGACCGTTAGTATAGTCGGCTAACAAAACAGAGTGTTATAGAGACACGCGAGAGATATTATTGCTTCAATATGTCACTGTCTCTTGGATTTCATATAACCAACTAACTGTGACTTGTTCAAGTCAAGGACTCAGGCCGGGTACAACGACAATGGCCACAAACCACGACGGCCACATGAAGGTCTATGACGGCCACAGCAATGACGGCCATAAAACAATGACGGTACCAAAACAAGTACACGACGGCCACATGGAGGACTATGACGTCCAAATCCATTGTGTCTCCATCACCTTCTTCCACCTTCCCGCGACACTTCCGTCATCTCCAGACCACGTTCTTCCACATCTCTCCCTCGTCCAATCTCACGAACCAAAAAGTTTCTATCATTTCTAAATTTCGCTCTCAATAATTACCAACCACCTCTCTAAATAATATCACCCAGGTTTTTTTAACTGTTATTATTGTGTTATTGTTCCTGTTGTCACTGTCTTTAATTGCACTTGTTTCATATTGTCTATTCTACCGTAATTTGTTATTCAGCTATTCGGCTACCCAGCCGCATTGGTGGAATAAACTCAGTCAGTCAGTCACAGCAATGACGGCCATAAAGCAGACTACGTCACCCAAACCAACAACTGCACACATAGGCCTATGTGTGAATGGAGAAACGTACACTAAATTTGAGCGTAAAAATGGCATCTTTGAACATTAGTCTTAACTGGTGTCAACTCCTCCAGCGACTGGTGTAATAGTCCTATTGGCAAACATGTAAAGACATCACTGCCGCTCAACTTTCTCCACACACGTTTGACTCTGAGATTGCTGTATCTCTATAACTGCAAGACATTGTCACTGATCAAACAAAAGTACGAACATTAACTGCATGGAAAAGTCGTGGAGAATATGATTGAACGGTGTTTATTGCATTTATTGTAGCGTTTACAGCTGTAGGTAGACTACACTGTTACCACGCACCTAACAGAGAACTGGGCTACGCGGAGCAGTGGAGCATGTCAGTAGAATGGTAATGGTTATGGATTTTTATAGTGTGGTTTTTATCATGTTTCGGTAAATCTCTTTATCTAAACTATTTTTAAAATAACATTTTAATTAACAATTATTTACTAACATTGTACCAATCCAGCCATTGGCTGCAACACAAAAATAAATGATTTCTTTCTTTCTTTCTTTAATTAAACAGGACTATCAAGCAGTAAATATGGATGAAAAAAGGCACCATTACCGAGATGCAAGAAACTAAACTAAGTAAAACATAGATTTATACAGCACATAAGCTGGTCGCAGCAGCAACGGCTGAGAAGAATTGTTTTTAAGAATCGTACGTGCTAAGTCGACAAGGTGTAAAGTGTTGCTCACAAAAAATCATACTTTGTGGCCGACATAGACCTCCATGTGGCCGTCATCATTGTGGACGTCGTTGCTGTGGCCGTCAGGGTTTATGGCCGTCATGGATTTGGCCATCATGGACCTCCATGTGGCCGTTGTGGACATGGCTTGGGGCCATCATCGTTTGTGGCCATCATGAACTATAGGCTCCTCAGGCCAGTAGAATTCCTGTGATAATCTGTTCAACACCTTAGCTGAATGTCCACACAAAGTCAATGACTATAACATCATGTTATTGTACACTGCAATTAGTACAGACAGTGGTGTATGTCAATGTGTGTACATGAGACGAATGTATCAACGTTACCGTGGCAACACTCGGCAGCCTGTGCTCGCTGCTAGCTGTGTCGTGTAGGGAGCTGGCAATGTCGTCGTCGTCGTCCGCGGCAACGCTCGGCACATGGCTACACACGCCAGCCAACACACCAGTGGGATTTACCGGTGAACACAACTACTTTCAGTTTCTGTTCAGCCAGCCACTACACCAGTTTGGATCCGACAAAAAGAGAATATGCGGAATTGTGGATTAGGCATCTAATACACTTGGTGGTTATTGAATCAACCAATCACCATGTGAGTCAATGCAACAGCCAACACTTACTCAGCAGAAAAAAAACACACCAGAAAAATAGCTATGTAGCCGAATACATTTAATACAATTGTCCACCAATCACTGCATTGTAAGACAAAACAATGACCACATGCGTATACTGACGGAGTATGGAACGCCGGTACTGACTCGACGTCGTGAGGTACATCGGCCGACAGAGGCTTTTTCTCACTGCATTTAAACACAACACATTTGTAACATGACAGTCCGTTATTGTGTTTGCATGGCAGATAAAGACTAGGTAATTAGATATCTCTCTACAGCAAAAGTTACTATAACATGTTCGAAGTTCATCTTATGAACTGGTAGGTCGGAGTTTGACTACGCGGCAGATCATGCGTCTTTCAAACAGCGACTAACACACAACTACTCACAGGATTGAAACAGTTTGTTCACTGTTCAATACGTCAGTGAGTCTGCTCTTAACAAACAATACAAATTACTAAAACACTGACTCACCTGCAGTTACTTACAGAAGTTGTCAGTTTAAAACCCTTTGTTGCCATACGGGTACAGCTATAAAGCATCCTCTGCCGGACCGGGTTAAGTCGTCATTTGTAATTTTTGACATCCGGGCACTCTGACGCTCAGCCCTGAGCGTCAAAGTGCCCAGATGTCAAAAATCACAAATGACGGCTTAACCCGGTCCGGCAGAGGATGCTTTATAGCTGTACCCGTATGGCAACAGTGGGCGTCAAAGTGGTTAAGACAGTAATAGTGTATTGGTCGTCATCAACAAAATTATAACACAGTTAATCTACATCAGGGCCAGTTCGACCACTGTAGTCAACAGCTAGCATCAACTTAGCCCTGAGGAGGCACAGTAACTGCCAATGACAGCTGTAACTAAACATGCAGATTGCACAAGTCTCGCACACATGGACTTTCACTGTCTGCCAGAAACAGATGCTGTGGCTCGGAAGACTTTACTTGCGTACTATGGAACAGGAACATGACATATGTCATTTCCAACGTGGAAAAAACACATCAGGAGAAGATGGCAACCTCTCCAGCTCGTCGGTTCCGTGGTCGATCGCAGTGTGGGGCTGCTGACCACAGACGTGAACACAGACGAACATCGTGACGCCGCAGCTGTTCATGAAGTAACACGATACGTCGACGATCGCCAGGAACAGCACGAGAACGACGACGACGACGACGACGACAAGCGTGAGATTCAGCGGGGACCGACGACGCACCGGCTCAGAGACGCCACCTGGTGACAACACACAGAACAACAACAACACAGTAGACAAACGACACAAAATTAGATAAATAGACGTATTTCATCTCCACTTTCTGTAGACCTTCAATGTGTCATGCATACTTGACGTTGCACCACATACAATAACGCATCTTAGTGACAGCATCTTTCTGCTGTGGAACAGTTCACTAGTGGAGTTGCGCCAGCCACACGTTGAAATAGGCCAGTGTAGACGGCTTCTAAGACATTACTTTTTGGGTGACACTGTGGTGCACGGTGACTTAAAATGTTTGTTCCTAACACCATCAATGCTCTCAGGGCAAGAATACAGGACCTTGACCGACTCACTGTCTACTGCAGTGTCTAGCAGTATGTATACAATACGATAGAAGAGTTTAACGTGGACTTGAAAGCTGAGTATACAGCTTAATCTAGCACATGTAGCCAGAAACTAGAACAAACAACGCCAGTGCCCCTTTAATTCAGTACAGGTTAAGATCCGTGAAGGCAGTCCGGACTGTATGTATGTCGACTGTTGGTACGTCTCAACTGGCATTAAACATCAGTTCATTCCACAGCGTGTCACACTCTCACATCAACAGTAACACACAGATCATCAGCATAGAACAAACTACAGCTGTCAAGTGATTAATTTTTATAAAAATATTCTAATCGCATGTTAACGTGTCAATTAACGCATCAGTTTGACAGGTCAATTTATGTTGTATGTTGCTGTCAGTGAACGACAACACATCTCATCTACGAGATTGATTGATTGAGCATGATTTAACGTCTGCACCAACACAATATAGGTTATACGGCCGACAGTTTTTACAGGTCTGATGACCCAACCAACAGTGTCAAAGCACTGAAGGAGGGTGGTTAGTCATGCAGACAGGCGTCATAGACTAACCATGCTCACCTCACCGTGTTACAATAATACAACATACATGCAGATATAATACAAGAAAATAATCTAACACACACAAAGTAATCCAAGCACAGTGAGTGAACTCAGTGAGATGAAGCCAAATCTGGTAGACAAAACCTGTAAGCTGCTCAAATAAGTGTGCAACTACAGAAAGCTACACAATACCACTACTAGAGAGCAGTTCTAGCAATATTCCCTCTTGCTCCTGACCCAACCATAGCAACCACTGTTGAACTTGCCATCAAACAAACAATTTCATTAGTTTATCAACTGAAAATTAAAGAGTAGTGCTGCAACCGAATCATAATAATTAACTGAATATTACTCAAGCATTAAATAATCGCCATTTAACTGAACATTGGAACTACTGCTTCATGGAATTTATGTATGTGCATTAATTTTTTAATCACGATTAATTTACTAACATGTTAACACGTTAACTATTTCGCGATGGAATAAATTTTTATAACAACGTGCCCTGGCGGAGTTTCAGGACTGCACGGCAACTATAGTGCAGTATATATCATATATAGTATGTATTCCCCTATAGTTGCCTGCCGCTGCAAAGAGTTGACATTACAAACGACGGCTTGACTTGGTCTGACACAGGTTGTTTTATAGCTGTACCCATATGGCAACAGTGGGTGTTAAAGGGTTAATTTGACAGTACAAGACAAACATAGAACGTCGGACGGAGACAAACCATGGTCGTCGTCGTCGGCGGTGCTGAAGATGAACTGATCACTGACGTCTGAACGACCAAGTTCATTGACAGCGATCACTTGAAGTTCGTAGAAAGATCGAGGCTCGAGGTCGTCCAGTCGGTGATGTGTCAACGGCCGGTCATGGTCTTCGACCACCATGTACCACGTCCAGTCCACCAGCGGCTCAGAGAAGTTGTACGTCCCATCGACCACCTCCACCTGGACACAGCAGCAGTGAGTTACAGTAGTCCAGCAAGTGTGACGGTGGCTGCAGAACTGTAACAATAATAATTTGAATAGCACCCCTTACAGATCGTCCAGGAGCGCCAACAAGAACTAGCTGACACATGCTCTACGATATAGTTCTGTTTTGAGGCGGCGCTTAAAAAGACCAGTGTTACTAATTTGATGGAGATGGTGTGGAAGACTGTTCCATGCAGTAGGTCCAGCATGAGAGAAGCCGCGCTCTCCGAACTTGGTTCTGCACCTCGGCTTGGCGTAGACAGCTGTGTCAGAGGATTTGAGACCAGGTCGACTGGCGGAACGTAATTAGATTCTTAAATGGACATCAGCACAATTAGGCTAAACAGTGCCATTCACGTTGGTTCACGCTGGAAAATACATACTAAAAATACAGACGATACAGAAACTAAACACAACCTAGTAAATGCAAACAAAGCAAAACACAGCAAAACAAAACTACCCTGGTTTAGTCGCCTCTTACGACACTCGGCCAGGAAACGAGGTGGGCTTATTCTACAACGCTCCCGAGCCAACACGGAGCAAGCAAAACTGTAACAGCAGATCATCAGAGATGCTCTGCAGCAGTGAGTTACAGTAGTCAAGAACAGCTCTTACAGCAGCACGATTCTTCCGTCCAATCATCACACAGCCGTCAGTTAGTTGTGTCGGTGTTGTACGCTGCCAAAAAGGCTAAAGCTAAGGCTAAACTGGGCATTTCAGGCTAGTAATGTTGGCACTGGAACGAACAAGGAAGTAGACTGACGACTAACCTTTCTGTACTTGAGCTCATAAGCAGTGATCGGCAGACCCCCATCGACCGGTCTGTCCCATCTCACTGTGTACTCACGACCATAGACACTCTCTCTCGGCGACGTTATTATCACTGGGTACGGATGACCTACAATCCACCAATCACACAATCACACTGTCAGCAGTGACCTAGAAATCTATCAATCACAGTCGTACGCTGCCTTGCACACTAGGTCGTTATATGAAACCACCTCACAACATTACATTACGAGTCATAACGCTTTTTCAGTAAGTCACCGAAATGCCAATGTCTGCAAACGAATATCATCATCTTTCGTTCAGTTTGCTGTTGTCAATATGCAATCACACCGTTAACTGTTACTGCAAGTCACAGCTCCAGAAACATGGGAGATAAGGAAGGAGAGGTGGAGTAACAGATGGACAGGGAGAGATGGAGGGTGAGATGGGAAATGACAATAAATGACTTAACTTTTATTCCAACAGTCGCTAACCAACGTTACTTACCTTGACATTGACACCTGTACCGTCCCACATACAAGAACGCATCATGGTGACAGGGGCTTTTTGGTTGCTGTCCTGAGTTTTGACATCACATGTTTCTAAGTGTTTCAAAGTCACACCACGAGGCTAAACATTAATGATGTCGACTCTGACATTGATACATTGACACACATCACTCACGTATGTTCTCTGTGAGTTGGTTGCGAGTGACCGGCATCCCCGCGCCGACGTCGTTCACTGCGCGAACCTTCAGCAGATACTTGGTGCTCGGCTTGAGACCGACGATACGCAGCGGGACGTCCGCTTCACAGAGCCACACACGGGTGAGTTTGTTGTGAATCCACCATGTATTGCATAGGTTTATTTACTGGATTATCATTGACAGTAACAGAGCAGCATACACGACACAAACAATGAGACAGTGCATAGTACATAAACCAACAGAACACCGATGGTCAGCTGTGCAACTGACATGTACATGGTGGCCCCAAACTATACATCCCACTAAACTGCACCACGTGTTGTCTAAAAACACTTCATAGCATTGTGTCCGACATATACATGGTGGTGCAAAACTATGTATACACTGCAATTAAACTGCACCAAATACGGTCTAATAGCACTTCATACCTTATGTACGGTTTGGTTACAACAGCGACAATCCACACAAATGCTGCCTCCGTGACAAACTAGCCACGGGACAGTTAGATCAACACACCATCAGACATTCACATCAATCAACAGCAAAGCTGCCTAGAAACCCTCAGATACTGCAGCAGCCATACACAGACTCTTGCAATGACTTCCATATCTCTGGACAGTCATATCCCTCTATTTTGTTTTGTCTTCTTTCGTTGTGGCCCTTGCAGTTTTTACTTAGGCCACGTCATAAAAATCTCATGCAATGTAAAGCAACAGAGATGGCAATAGAGAACATAGAGCAGCAGCAGCAGCTCACCAATGTCGAAGTCTTGCGCTTGGTCTTCAAACTCCACACGGTATCCAGTCACGGGCATACCACCGTCCTCAAGAGGCGGTAGAACAGAGACCAGTAGCTCGGTCGGTAAACTGCTTACCATCTCGACAGACTGAGGGGCGTCAGGCACAGCTATACACCAATCAACCAGTCAATAGATGAGTCAACTGACTACACATCTTCTGGTACCTTTAGAAAATATCTCAAGATCTACCTATTTCCACTATCAATTCAGAGCATGGGGAAACAGCAGCCTATCAACAAGGTAAAGAGCCGTCATAGTAGCTTTCTGCCGCTTACGACGCTCTATAATTGTCTCATTTACACTACATTACATTACATCAACTCCTGTAGCATCCCATTCCACTATAAAGGATTATTTTAAAGTGCAGCACTTAATGCGTATTCACTGATAAACAAAATCCATAGTATAAACAACATAAAATTACTGAATGATTCTAACTCACAGGCTCTTCTCAGCAGAATTCGGCTTTCAGCGATGCCGAGGAAATTGCGTGCACGGCACGTGTAGATGCCGTAGATCCATGATTGGTCAGTTTCACGGACATATACCTACATCGCAGCCAATCCATGTCATTTTCACCGTACTCATAACTCATTTCTTAATCAACAAATATTCGCAGTAACTGAATAATTTCACCACAGTGAAAGGGAGTCGCGACCCTTCCACTAGGAGCCAGAGACATCCATCTATGCCATCATCATCATTTCTGGCATGCACCACTAGGAGTGTTTATAGACATCAGTGTTCAGAGTGGATCATTCTGAGCCACGTCAATTGCTTCATTCAGGGACTTCAGGTCCTGCTGGATAGTCTTCATAGTACAAGGACGTCCTGGTGGTCTCCTCCTCCAATGGGAAAGCTGTTAAGACCTTGGCATCTGCTTCAGCTGGCATTTGTGCATTGTGGCCAAACAGGGAGAAACGCCATGCTTGGAGTCAACCGAGGGCTGATCGTCAGAGTGCTCGGATGTCAAAAATTATAATGACTGCTTAACCCAGTCTTGCGCTTGGTCTTCAAACTCAACACGGTATCCAGATCCATGTGTATGTAGAGCACAGGATGCACTACAGCTGTACCCATATGGCAACATTAGGCGTCAAAGGGATAGTGGTCCACTGACCTGTAGATGGCTCACAGATGTGCGCCAGACACGCGTCTGTATGGTGCTGAACGTCTCGTTGTTGTCGAGAACGAGGCCGCCACGCAGCCACTCTATCACGACGTCAGGCTCCGCCAGAACACGACACGTCATGTTGCGGCGACGCCCCGCCCACGCATACGCCGTCGTCTTATGACTGGCTGCAAACTTCGGTCCGACTGAAACAGCGCGGCAATCGACGACCAATGTACTCAGTCACACAGTCTGGTGAGTCTTCGAGATATTGACGTTTAAAACTAGAAAATGGCTTGTTTTCCTAACCCCTCCCTTGTTTGATGCACCCGCAAGTACTAGAGGGATGGGGCTACCTCACGTGAACATTTCATAATCCTAACATCAACTGTTTTTGACTGATCCACCTGTGTGACAGACAGACAGATGGACGGGTGACAGATATAGAGTGCTAAGCATATATGCCACATGCTGTTGCATGCTAAAAAATGAAAAATGAAAATAAAAACGTGATTAAAATTTTCAAAAACCAAACAAACTTATGAAATTTAAAACGATGAATTATCCCATCCGTGACATTTTTGCCACTGGACCAGGAGAAAGATAAAACGACAAGGCATGCGTACACTGAACGGTGAGTAAAGCTGTCTTCTCATCGACGCCGACGGTGTTTCTAGATGCGCACGTGTAGTTGCCAGCGTTGTCGGCGTTGACCTCAGCGAACGTCAACTCCAAATGACCAGCCGACGGCCGAGTCAGTTTGACTTCATCCAGCTAGATATTACAATCGATGGCCGAGCAGTGAGCATAGAGTCCACACACAGGCAGTGTTCACATGCAGGAAATGATCTCAGACATCTCCCATATAACCTATACTGTGTTGACGTAAAACCAATCCAATCTCTGACGGACAGTAAGCAAGTAATTATACGAGGGGCGATCAAAATTTCTCGGCCTGACCTAGTTCTGTTCAAAATAAAATTACAATAGTATTTGCTTCTTCTTATAATAACAAGGCTTACAACACCACATGCACAATATGACTTTTGGGCTATAAATATTTTTGTTCATTTTAGTGGTTGTCGGTTGTCTGCATGCGACATGGAAAAACGGAGTTAAGAAGTGTAATATATGACAATTTTGACCGATTCGTTCGTTCCATTGCATGCTTTGTTGTTCTGACTCAGAATCGAAGTTGTTGATGCACGTTTCATCCAGAATAACGAGTGGTAAAATAATTTTTTGCTGGGTCACGTCGGTATCATTCGAGAAGTTCTTCAGAAAGTTGTGCGCAGTTCTGGTGTTAGCATTCTCGATACCCATCTGACAGACACTTTGTTCATACGCTGAAATGCATGAAATATTTATAGCCCAAAAGTTATAGCGCGCCTTGCTACTATAAGAAGCTAATACAATTTTAATTTTATTCTGAACAGAACTAGGTCAGGCCGAGAACTCTTTGATCACCCCTCGTGTTAATACACACGTCAGAAATGCACACAGCACAAACTATGGAACAGCCTTCCAGCTGATCTGCTGACATTAACTATCAATGATTCAAACGGCTACTAAAGACACTTATGTTCGGTTGATTGACTAAGCATGGTCTAACGTCTCCACCAACACAGTATAGGTTATATGGGAGACGGATTTTACAGGTCAAAAGACCCAACCAACAGTATCAAAGTAATTGCGGCACACTGCGACTAACTGTTAAAGCTTCCTCATAAGTTTTCTTACTAACTTATGGAGACGAGTGACAACAGACAACAACACGAGTCTATGTGCAAAGAATGATGACAGAGTACGCATTGGGCCGTTGGAGGCCTCAGCACTGGGCAGTAACACACCTGCCAAGGTGAGGAGAGATCATGGTAGATACACTTGTTGACAGTGAAATGTGACCAGACAAACTGATGTATTGCACTCGGTTTAACAGAGAACAAAACAATTAACATGACTAGAGATCAATCCACTTGATGTGAAGTTTGTTTTAGTGAAAGTGAGCTTAGGGGTCAGTACTGATTATCAAATGGACTTCAAATACATCAATTAACCATGGTGGAAACATGGAAAATCATCAACTGACAATAGACAGAAGTCAGAAGACAGGTTTTAGGGTACTAACCACAGCCAACATCAGTGATATCTGACGAGATACTTTCAAACTACAGTTTCACAGGATATCTAAAATCGAAATCTAGTACTGTCTAGATGTCATAGTACACAGTCACAACTGGGATGCACCGATAATCGGCATCCGATTTTGCCGATAATCGGAATTGGCCGATTACTATGCCGGTATCGGCCGATTGTTATTTACTATGTATTATGATGGCATTGCATACTGAAATTACATTTTTTAAATTCGAACGGACGACACAAATTTTCGTTTTACAGTTATATATGCAAACATGCTGGTAGCATTGTGTAGTTATGCACTGATCTGTTACATTATAAAGTAAAATATTTGTATGATCCATAGAGTCTTTGGTATTAAGGTAAGAATGTCAGGTTAAAGTATTAATTGGTATCGGCCGATATTGTTAGACGCCGATTATCGGCCGGCCGATAATCGGCCATTGCCTTATTGGTGCATCTCTAGTCACGACTACACGCATGCTGCCGCAGTATTATACCGTCTGAGTCTGTACATACGTCTGTCGGAATGTTGTTGACTCCGGTGTACTGAGCTCTGTGAAGTGTGAGGTCGGGTGAAGGATCGCCGTGGGACAGACAGATCAACCGCGCCACCTGACCCTCCTCGACAGTGACGCTCGCTAACTCATAGATCAGAGGCGGAACTGAACACGCACAAACACAACGCTCAGCAACTCTACGCTCCATTCTGACCACAACAGACTCCATGTCATCACGACCATGTGTGTCATGGACTTTGGGCTATAACTGTAATAAGATGCTAAGATTACAGTGTCACTATCAATAACTGCAGGGCCACTTTACAAAGTCACACAGACAGTTCAGTTGTCTGGAAATGAAATGTTGAGCAGAAAGGTCTTGAGTTCGCGGCGAAAAGTTAGGTAAGATGAAACTGTTCGCAGGGAGACC
>Ga0056114_1000173_pt1 | contig 18255 bp, 17 predicted proteins | sample WorMetHERISLAND1_FD_77005 | JGI IMG/M metagenome (GOLD analysis project Ga0056114, IMG submission 77005) | Marine gutless worms symbiont microbial communities from Max Planck institute for Marine Microbiology, Germany - Olavius loisae HERON... ...
GCCCAGGAGCGGCATTAAACCGGACTTCCCGATATTCCGGCAAATCGCCCAACACATCGCTCAAAAGCCCTAAACAACAAACCCCACCAAAAAATGATGGGGTTTGTCAGCGGTCTGGGCCGCGCGATACGCGGCCCTTCCTTTTGGGTCTTGAGCGATTGGGCTGGCTTAGAAGCCCATGCCGCCCATGTCGCCCATGCCGCCGCCCGGGGGCATGGCCGGCTCTTTCTTCTCCGGCTTCTCGGCAACCATGGCTTCCGTGGTGATCAGGAGACCGGCCACGGAAGAGGCGTCCTGAAGCGCCGTGCGCACGACCTTGGTCGGATCGATGATGCCGGCCTTGACCATGTCCGTGTATTCACCGGTCTGGGCGTTGAAGCCGTGGTTCTTATCCTTCTGCTCCAACAGCTTGCCGGCGACGACGGCCCCGTCGGACCCGGCGTTCTCGGCGATCTGACGGATCGGCGATTGCAGGGCACGGCGCACGATGTCGATGCCGACGCGCTGATCGTCGTTGCCCGGCTCGGTCTTCTCGAGGACCTTGGCGGCATACAGAAGCGCCGCGCCGCCACCGGCGACGACACCTTCCTCGACCGCGGCGCGGGTGGCGTGCAGAGCATCGTCGACCCGGTCCTTGCGTTCCTTAACCTCGATCTCGGTGGCACCGCCGACGCGGATCACGGCAACGCCGCCGGCCAGCTTGGCGAGACGCTCCTGGAGCTTCTCACGGTCGTAGTCCGACGTGGTTTCCTCGACCTGCTGGCGGATCTGACCGCAGCGGGCCTGGATGTCCTTCTTCTTGCCAGCACCCTCGACGATGGTCGTCTCTTCCTTGGTGATGGCCACCTTCTTGGCGGTGCCGAGCATGTCCATGGTGACGTTCTCGAGCTTGATGCCGAGGTCTTCCGAGATCACCTGGCCATCGGTCAGGATGGCGATGTCTTCGAGCATGGCTTTGCGACGGTCACCGAAGCCAGGCGCCTTGACGGCGGCGACCTTCATGCCGCCGCGCAGCTTGTTGACGACCAGCGTCGCCAGCGCCTCGCCTTCGATGTCCTCGGCGATGATCAGCAACGGACGACCGGACTGGACGATCTGTTCGAGGATCGGCAGCAGCGGCTGCAGGCCGGAGAGCTTCTTCTCGTGGATGAGAATGAAGGGGTTCTCCATATCGCAGGTCATCTTTTCGGCGTTGGTCACGAAGTAGGGCGACGTGTAGCCGCGGTCGAACTGCATGCCCTCGACGACGTCGAGCTCGGTATTGAGGCCTTTCGCCTCCTCGACCGTGATGACGCCTTCGTTGCCGACGCGCTCCATGGCCTGAGCGATCATCTCGCCGACCTCGGTGTCGCCGTTGGCGGAGATGGTGCCGACCTGGGCGATCTCGGCCGAGGTCGAAACCTTACGCGAGGCCTTGTGCAGGGCGCCGACGACATCGACGACGGCGAGGTCGACGCCGCGCTTGAGGTCCATCGGGTTCATGCCGGCGGCCACCGCCTTGGCGCCTTCCTTGACGATGGAATGCGCCAGAACGGTCGCCGTCGTGGTGCCGTCGCCGGCTTCGTCGGCGGTCCGGGAAGCGACTTCGCGGACCATCTGGGCGCCCATGTTCTCGAACTTATCGGAAAGCTCGATGTCCTTGGCGACGGTGACGCCGTCCTTGGTGATGCGCGGCGCACCGAAGGCCTTGTCGAGGACGACGTTGCGGCCTTTCGGGCCGAGGGTCACCTTGACCGCGTCGGCCAGAATGTCGACGCCGGCGAGCATGCGCGCGCGGGCATCGGTCGAAAATTTAACTTCTTTAGCAGCCATTGTATCTCGTCTCCGTTACTCGATGATGCCGAGGATGTCGGATTCCTTCATGATCAACAGGTCTTCCCCGTCGACCTTGACTTCCGTGCCCGACCATTTGCCGAACAGGATGCGGTCACCCTGCTTGACGTCCAGCGGCGTGACTTTGCCGTCTTCGGCGCGCGCGCCGGTACCGGCGGCGACGACCTTGCCTTCCATCGGCTTTTCCTGTGCCGTATCGGGCAGGATGATGCCCCCGGCGGTTTTCTCTTCCTGTTCCACGCGTTTCACCAACACGCGGTCATGAAGCGGCCTGAATTTCATAGTTCGCTCTCCGTGAACTCGTTGAAAAATCTGTAATAATTAGGAGCTGTTAGCACTCACCCCAATTGAGTGCCAGGGATTTAGGGTGGTTCCCGCATCTTGTCAAGCGATGGCACCGGATTTTTTCGATTCTCCCCGGCGCCCGGATCAGGTCGGCGGACGCGGCCAGCGCCCAAGCACGGTCCAACCCTGGTCGCCGGAACGGCGCAGGAGATAAGATGCCGTCGGGTCGAGCGCCTGACCGAACACCCCTTCGGCCTCCGGCGCCATCGAATGGACGATAATCAGCGTCACGTCCGGATTCTTGACCACCGATCGGACGATCTTCGCCTTTTCGGCATGAAAGGCGCTCAAATAACCGACCAGTCGCGCACGGCTGGCCAGTTCATACCCCGTGATCACCCCCGATTCTCCCGATCCGGTCGGATCCAAGACGTAAACCCCGTCGGCGCTCGCCACCTGTTCGGCAACGGCAGCGCCGACGGCCCGGAAATGGCGGATCATCGGCGAGGTGTCGAATCGGATTTTGTGGGCAAAGGCGACAGGCGCAACCAGGATAAGGATGACCGGTAGCCAGGCGATACGGTCGACCGACACCCAGCCGGCCAGACGGGTTCGCCACAAGGTCGCGCCGCCGTAGGCGATAAAGCCGACGACGAGCATGCCGAGGTGCATGTTGTAGCGCCAGTACGAATAGACGCGCGGCGGATCGCTCTCGCTGAACACCGCCACGTAAACGAAGAGCAAGAAGGCGTTGTAGCTGAGAACCACGGCGGCGGTGAGCGCGGCGAACCGGTCGAAGGCGGACCGGTTTCTCAGGAATCCGCGGATTCCGAGGACGACGATCGCCGCCACCATCGCCAGGTAGAGGCCCTTCTTGGCAAGGACCGTAAGCATCGCCAGGAGAATCTTGGGAATGAGAAGGATCGTCCAGTCTTCGTAGGGCCGGATACTGAGCTCACCGCTCGCCAGTTCCAGGTTCACGTGATAACGCCAGGCTAAATATATGGCCAGCGGCGGCACCAGCACCATCGGCAGGAGCTTGACGACGTCGAGCGTCCGAATCCGCGGATCGCGAAGCGCGACCAGGATCACGGCAGCGACGACGAGCACCATCAGAACCAGCGTCGACTGTTTGAGGTTGACCAGAACCAAAAATATGCCGCCCATTTGCCAAGCCAGGCGGCGGGCGGACCTATCGTCGTCTTCGCCCAAGGCCTCGAGCATGAACCAACCGAGCACGGCCGCCATCGCGGTTGTGACCGCCGAAGCGGTATCGGCATAGGCGGTCAATACAACTTTCTGGGCGAAGGTCGGATTGGCCAGCGATACGAGCAAGCCGGCGAGCGCGATCAGGGCCCAAGGCGCGCGGCCGTCAAGATCGTCCCTATCCAATCCACGAACAATGAGACGGAGAACCAAGAGGGCGAAACCCGTCAACAGGAAGACATTGAAGAGTGCGCCGGCGTTTTCGAGAAACACGCCTGACAGGCGCGACGCCAGGTAATTGACCAAGTGCCAGCTATAGGGATAAGCGACCAAAGCTTGGCCGGGCAGCTCGCTGTCCCGGGTCGGGAAGGCGTCGCTCTCGATCAGGTACTGGGGAATGATCAGCCACGTCGAGAACTCGTCCCATTGCGAGCCACGCATGGCGGAAACGAGCATCAGCAGGGGTCCGAACAGCAACACGAGCTTGAAGAAATCGACCGACAGGAAGCGTTGTTCGCGGCGCCAAACGAAACGGCCGGCGAACACGGCGAAGCCGGCACAGACCAGGGCCGAATAGGTGAAGGGGACGGTAAAAAAGACACCGCCTATGGTGACGACCAGACTGACCACCGCCCATCCGATGATCGGATCCACCTCGCGGATGCGGTCGCGGCTACCAAAGAGACTGCCCAGCGCCCAGAAACCGACCCACACGGCGAGGACCGCGAGAAACGACTGGATTTGGGCCGGGTTTTCGAAGAAGTAGCCGAAATATCGGGTGGCGATTTCCATGCGGAATCCAGGAAGGTTGGTCAACGCGGCGCAAACCTAGAGAGCGTACCGGCAATTTGCCAGTCGATTTTTTCGCTACCGACCACGCATGGCCGCGGAGCCGGCGTCGCGTTTCCCGGATGATCGCGCTCAGCGGCGATCGCCGATTCCCGGATGGTCGATCATGGTTTGCGCCGTCCAAATGGCGACCGTTCGCTGGCGGAAGGTGTAGGTAGCAACGGGATCGGCTTGATCGGGCAAATTATCGTAATAAGCGACGATGCGGCCGTTGGGGTGCGCCTTCAAGAACTGCTCCTGGTCATCTTGCAACACGCCCATGACCGCGATCGGTTTTTCGAGGCGGCCGAGAAAATGGTATTGGCCGTGGTACTTGCCGAAATTCGCCAACGGGGCACCGCCGTTTTCGAGCTCCTTCAGGTGCCGGGCGATCGGGCGCAGGTTGTAGACCGAATTCAGAACCGGCTCCGCCGCCAGGTGCACGGCGACGACCGTGACCACCGGGAGCAGAGCGACGAGCGGCAAGCCGCGTTCGGCGGTCGGCCAGCCGCGCAGCAGAATCCAGAGCCCGACCGCCAAGGGCATAACACCCCACCCCCCTTCCAACAGCGGGAACCAGGCCGGCAACCTCCATGGCAGGGCCACGAATTCGGCGGCGATCATCACCAATCCGAGCATGGCGCCAAGCCCCCCGATGAGAAGGCGGTCCAGCGGCGTCGAACGATCCGCCAACTGGCTGTTCGACAGCCAACGGGCCAGCAACAGGGCGACGGCGGGGAACTCGGGCAGCAGGTAATGAAGTTGCTTGCCGCTGATCATCGAAAAGACGGCGAAGGCAACCGCGAACCAGACGGCGCAGAAGCGCTGGCCGAGGTCCCTGCCGGCCCGGCGGAAACCCTGTCCGGCGGCATGCCATAGGCTCGGCCAAAGGACCCACGGCAAAATCAGCCCGGGAAAGACCGCCAGATACCACCACCAGGCCCGCCGGTGGGCAAACGACTCGACCATACGTCCGGCCGATTGTCCCCAGAAGATGGCGTCCCGGTAAACCTCGCCGCCGGCGATGCCGGCGGGAACGGCCCAGGCCAGCGCGATCACCGTGCCGGCGACAACGGCACCGAGGGTTCCGGCGTACCACCCCAGCCAGGTTTGGCGAACTGTTCCACCGTCTTCGGGTTCTCGCCCGCCCCACCATGGCACACTCAACGCCACCGGTAGGACATGAAGGAGAATGGCCGGCCCCTTGGCCAGAACGCCAAGACCGATGGCGATCGCGAGAACGGCGAAACCCTTGAGCCGCTCGCCCCGCCAGGCCGTGAGGATCCCGGAGATTCCGGCCACGGCGAAAAAGGCCAGCATCATGTCGAACATGGTCAGCGTGGTGAACAGCGTCCAGAAACCGCAACCGAACAAGAGCCAGGGCGCATAGGCGGCGGCCCGGTGGTCGTCCGGCCACACTTGCCGCGCCAGGCGGGCCGTAAGGAACAGGCTGCCCAAGGCGAACAGGGGCGCCACAAGCCTTGGTGTCCATTCATTGACCCCGAAGGCCCACCAGCCGGCGTGCATCAGCCAGAACAGCAATGGCGGCTTATGGGAGTATGTGGCGCCGTTGAGATGCGGCACCAGGAAATCGCCGCGCATCCACATCTCCCAGGCGACGGCGAGATAGCGCGTCTCGTCAACCGGCAGCAGCGGACGCGTGATGAGTGCAATACCGACGATGGCAACGGTCAAACCGGTCCACAAGATCCATTGCGGCAGCCGATCACTCACCCTTAGTCTCCGCCGCCGATCTGCTCTTCGACCTCGGCATCCAGATGTTTGCCGTGGTGGTACTGCCGGTAGAGGTGAATACCCAACAGGCTGGAAACGACGAACAGAATGCCGCCGATACCGATCCGGAAAAAGGGATCCACTGCGACGCCACTGCCGACCAAGGCAAAGATCAAGGTCTGCGGTAGGTACCCGACCCCGGAACCGGCGAAGAAGGGCGCGGCCGGCACGCTCGACACGCCGGCCGCCAGGTTGGTCGCCAGATTGCTGCCGACCGGCAGGAAGCGGACGAGCAGGGTCATCTGCAGCGGGTTGTCGTGCAGAAACCCGTCGATGGCCCGGACCTTGCCAGGAAAATGACGCGACACCAGCGAACGCCCGAGAAAGCGCGAATAGGAAAAGGCGATGATACAGCCGGTCAGCGTTGCCGCCAGCGCGAGCGCCGTTCCGGCAACGAAACCGAAGGCATAGCCGGACAGGAAGGAGATCAGGTGCCGCGGCAGGCCGACGGCCGTGAACAGCGCCGCCGCCGTGTAGAAAAGCAACTCCCCGGCGACGCCTTTTCCCCTGATGTCGGAATCGATCCAGGCCTTGTCGAAAAGCGAATCGACGCCCGTGGACTTGACGGCGAACCCGATCAGGACCAGCGACCCGATCAGGATCAGCCCCTTGACCAGAGCCTTGAAATTCATCAACCGGCCACCTCGGTGTCCGTCGCCCTTTCGGGTGCGTCATCGGTCGCCGCAACGGGCGCATCGACGGTCGCCGTGTCGGGCGCTTCAACGGTCGCCGAACCGGACTCCGTATCCCGTTTTCCATCGGGAGTGGCCTCCGAGACGACCGGTCGCGAACCGCGCCGCTTCAGCCACATGACGCCCATGAGGTCGACGATGCCGACCCACAGCCGGTTCCAAACCCCGTACTTGGAGGTGCCGCGCTCGCGCGGCCGGTGGTTGACCGGCACCGTCAGGACCCGGCCGCCCTGGCGGATCATCAAGGCCGGTAGGAACCGATGCATATGGTCGAACCGAGGCATGTCGAGGAAAGCCTGTCGGGGAAAGACCTTGAGGCCGCAACCCGTATCCGGGGTGTCGTCGTCGAGCAATCCGGCACGGATGCTGTTGGCCAGGCGAGACGAAAATCGCCTCACCGCGTTGTCGCGCCGCTTCGCTCGATGACCGGCAACCATGGTGTGCTCGGGATCGCCGGGCGCGCGAAATTTCGCCAAAAGGTCCGGTATGTCCGCCGGGTCGTTCTGTCCATCGCCATCGAGTGTCGCGATGATCGCGCCTCTTGCCGCCCGGACACCGGTCGCGATCGCCGCACTTTGCCCGCAGCAGACATCGTGCCTCAGGACACGCAGTTCCGGATAGTCGCCTCTGAGTGCGACCAGTTGATCGAAAGTGGCGTCATCGCTGCCGTCGTCGACGTAGACGATCTCGTAGCGTTCCCGGCCCCGGAGCGCGGCGGCGATTTCGCCGATCAGGGGCGCCAGGTTCTCTGTTTCGTTTTTGACCGGAACGACGACCGATAGATCGACGGACGGTGCGCTGGCGGCGGTGGAGTCTTTGGCTGCTTTCATCGGCGCTCGGGCCCGGCACCGTCCGGAGAACGGCAAGGTGGGCGCGGTTGTTCGGTTTCGCAGACCGCTTTTACACCTCCACCGCCGCCATACAAAGCGTTCTTTCGATCCCGGCCCATTATCGGATCTTGCCCTTCCGTCATGGGGTTGCTGCCAAGCGGTCGAGACGCAGGCGATGGCGGGAATCGGTGAGACGGCGCGCCGTCAGGAATACTGCCGTATAAAGTCCGAGCCCGGTACCGCCGGCGATCAGGAACATGATCAGGATCTGGTACTTGACCGCCTCGACCGGTTCGATGCCGGCGAGGATCTGTCCGGTCATCATGCCGGGCAGCGACACGACGCCGGCTGCCGACATCCCGTTGATCGTCGGAATCAGGCCGGCCCGCAGCGATTCACGGATCAATGGGCGCAAGGCCTCCGACGAGTTTTCGCCGAGCGCCAGTCGCGTTTCGATCACCTGGCGCTCGCGTACGGCGCCGGCGACCATACGGTCCAGGCCGATGCTGACGCCGTTCATGGTGTTGCCCAGGATCATGCCCATGATCGGAATGGCGTAGCGCGCATTATACCAGGGGTCCGGGGCGATTTGTGTGGTCAGCGCGAAAACGGTGACGACGGTCCCGGCCGCCAGCATCGACCCGGTCCCAAGGCCGTAGGACCACCAGCCGGCGAGCTTACGTTCCTGGCGGGCCATGGCCTCGTATCCGGCGAAACCGACCATGACGGTGACGGCGAGGCCGGTGAGCAGCGGCGATTGCAGCGAAAACAGGGCCTTCAACACCAGCCCGATCAAGCCGAACTGCACGACCATGCGCGTCGCGGCGATCAGCAGCCGGCGTTCGAGACCGAGGCGCAGGGATATGGACAATCCGGCGTTGACGGCGATCAGGGTCGCCGCCAGAAGGACGTCCGCGTAGGAGAGTTCGATGAAATTCAAGGGACATCCCTCCCTGCACCCGCCGGTTGCCCGTCACGGGCCGTTGCGCCGGCCTTCTCGAGAATGCCGCTCCGCATGGCATAGCGACCGTCGGCCAGCCGGTTCCCCTGCTCGGGATCATGCGTGACGAGAATGACCGAAAGGCCGTCGGCCTGGTATTTTTTCAGGAGTGCCTCGACGGCACCGACGGCCTTTTCGTCGAGCGCCGATGTCGGCTCGTCGAACAGGATCACCCGCGGTCCCTGGATCAGGGCCCGGACCAGGGCCAGGCGTTGCCGTTCGCCTGTCGACAGGCGTGCGATCTCGGCGTCCAGCGTGTCGGCACCCAAGCCGATTTCGACCATCAGTTCGGCAGCGCGGACGTGATCGGAAAAGTGGGCGCCGGCCCGCTCTGCCCACCATACCGGCTCGGCCGAGACATAGGTGACCTGGCGGCGCCATTCAGGAGCGGGAAAGTGATCGCGTCTACGCCCGTCGAGGGTCAGGTCCCCGTCGTTCGGGTCGAGGTCGGCGACGGCTCGCAGGAGCACGGTCTTTCCCGACCCGGATGCACCCGACACCCAGGCGCATTGGCCATCGGCGAGATCGAGGTCGAGGGCGCGCAACAGGACCGTATCGCCGCCGTCACCTGATCGCTCTAGTCGATGAATCCTGAGCACGGTATTCTCCCACCTGGATATTGCGGGATGCCCACGGGACAGGAAAGGAAATATGCGATCCGATAACACAGCGAATCCACAGGGTCCCTCGTCGCTCCAAGAGGATCGTCCCTTATCACTCCACGAGGAGCCGGTGATCGCCGATTGGGTCGACTACAACGGGCACATGAACGTCGCCTATTACGTCCTGGTCTTCGATCACGCCACCGACGCATTGCTCGACCACCTCGAGATCGGCGAACGCTACCGGAACGATACGGGCGGATCGGTTTTCGTGGTCGAGACCCACGTGACCTACCTGCAGGAAGTCATGCTGGACGACCGGCTCAAGGTGACGACCCGGATCATCGACAGCGACGAGAAACGCCTGCATGTCTTCCACACCATGTATCAGAACGGTGCCGACGATGTCGTCGCCACCGGCGAGTTCATGATCCTGCACGTCGACCTGGCGACCCGGCGCTCATCGCCTTTTCCGGCGCACGCGCAGGAGATGATGAGAGCCTTGTCCGAAAAACACGGCGGCGCCGACTCGCCGCCGCAACTGGGGCGGTCGATCGGTATTCGCGGCAAATCATAAGAAATCTTCCCTATTGGACTCACCGGCTCCTTGATTATCCTGTAGGGCGAGGGGCGAAAACCGAGAATCAACCGGACCCGCCCAACAAAGGGGTTGTCGTGTTCACGGGAACAGAGAAAGACGCGGTTAGGAACGCCGAAGCGGCTCTTTCGACCATGAAGGAGCGGAACATTCCGCCGACCCCGGCGAACTTCACGGTTTGGTATGCCTACTTGGCCGGCGTCGAGCCGGGCCTAAACCGACGTATCGACGAGTTGATCGACGGCGGCGGGTCTCTCAATACTGAGCAGTGCGCCGACATCTACATGGAGTTCTTCGACGGCACCCAGACCAACCCGGCTGTTGAGCGTGCAGCAGAATCCCTGCTCGGTGAAATCCGCGTGATCCTCGATGAGGTGAGCGAAGTCAACGACGAGACTGGCGCCTACGAAGAGAGCCTCGACGTCTTTGCGCTAGCCCTCAAGGGGGACGACAACGGCGCCCTAAAGCCGGCAATCGATGCAATTCTCCAGGCGACAACCTTCATCACCGACAAAAACCGAACGCTCGAAACCAGACTGACCAGTTCGACCACCGAGATATCGCGGCTGCAGCAAGACCTCGAGCAAATGCGACAGGAAGCGATGACCGACGCCCTAACCGGGATTGCCAATCGACGGCGTTTCGACATGGTTCTTTCACAATCTTTGGAAGACGCGGTCAGCGGGAGCACGCCGCTTAGCTTGATCATGATTGACATCGATCATTTCAAAAAGTTCAACGATACTCACGGCCACCAGATGGGCGACCAGGTCCTGAAGCTGCTGGCCACGGTGCTGTCGGACACGGTCAAAGGGCAGGACACACCGGTCCGTTACGGCGGCGAGGAGTTCGCGATCATCCTGCCGGACACGCCACTCGATGGCGCTACAAGCCTGGCCAACACGATCCGCGAAAGGATCTGCCGCAAGCGCATGGTCAATCGTGCCAACGGCGAAGACCTCGGAAAGATCACCGTTTCGGCCGGAACCACGACATATCATGTTGGCGAGTCGATCGAAGATTTTGTGGCCCGTGCCGACGAGGCCCTCTATCTTGCCAAGCGAAGCGGCCGCGACCGCGTGATGGCGTCCCAAAAAGCCGCCTGATAACGGTGCTCCCTCTGTTCCATGAATTAAGCATGAACGCCGGTCGATGACGCAACCGCTCGAAACGATTTTCCAGAACCTGCCGGACCCGATCTTCCTCATATCGCAGGACAGAAACGTGGTCTTCGCCAACCGGGCGGCGACGGAGGTGTTCGGCGACGTCAGATCGAACACCGACCTCGCCATGACGATCCGCCACCCGCAGGTGTTGAGCGCCGTCGATGCCGCCCTGACGGAAGGCGAACGGGAGACCGAGGAGTTTTCCATCCGCGGGTCGGTAACCATGGTGTTCGATCTCCATGCCGTGCCGCTCGGCCGTGGTGTCGAACTCGAAGACGGCTCGGTGGTGCGAGCCCTGGTTTCTCTTCACGACAAGACGGGGTCCGTCCGCTCCGATCAGATGCGCGCCGACTTCGTGGCCAACGCGTCACACGAACTGCGCTCGCCCCTGAGCTCGATCCTCGGCTTCGTCGAGACCCTGCGCGGCTCGGCCGGCGAGAGTGCGGAAAAACGGGAACGGTTCCTCCGCATCATGCAACACGAGGCCGAGCGGATGAACCGGTTGATCGACGACCTGATGTCCTTGTCACGGGTCGAGATCGATGAGCACGTGCGTCCGCGCCAGGACGTCGACGTGTCGACAGCCTTGACCGGCGTGCGCGAACTCCTTTCCGTCCGCGCCAACGCCCGCGATATGACGATCGACGTGACCGGGACCGATCAGGTGCTGGACGTCATCGGCGACAGCGACCAGGTCACCCAGGTATTTCGGAACCTCGTCGAAAACGCCATCAACTATGGCCGCCCGGGCACCGCGGTCGAGGTGACGGCAGAGACGATCGAGCGCATACCGGGTTCGGGAAAACCGGGGGTCGCCGTCCACATCGTCGATCACGGGGAGGGCATTCCACGGGAACACATTCCGCGTTTGACCGAACGGTTTTATCGTGTCGATCAAGCCCGGTCGTCAGGATCCAATACCGGCCCGGTCAGCACCGGGTTGGGCCTCGCCATTGTGAAACATATCGTCAACCGCCATCGCGGGCGTTTACGGATCGAGAGCGAATTGGGAAAGGGCAGTCGGTTCTCCGTGTTCTTGCCGCGAGTCTAAAAAGGACCAGCACGGTACGGGCCGGCACCTGTCACAAAAGCTTCACGGTTTTAACACATTATATATGCCGGTTCTCAATAGGTTGCCGCCCGTCAATCGGGCCGACGCGCTGAAACATGACTTGCGCGCTGAAACATGACTTGGGCCGCCCCCGTTCCAAGAACCGAGAACACGAGGAGAAGTTCATGCTTCGCAAATCCTTCGCATTTGCTGCTAGCGTTGCTGTCGTCATGGCGACCGCCGGTGCCGCCGATGCACGCGACCAGATCCGTATCGTCGGATCCTCTACCGTCTATCCATTTTCGACGGTTGTCGCCGAACAATTGGGCAAGACCACCCGTTTCAAAACGCCGGTTGTCGAGAGAACCGGTTCGGGCGGCGGCCTGAAGCTGTTCTGCGCCGGCATCGGCACCCAGCATCCTGACATGACCAACGCCTCGCGGGGCATCAAGAAGTCCGAGATCGGGCGTTGCGCCAAGAACGGCGTCACCAAGATCAAAGTCGGCTACGACGGCATCGTCATCGCCAACGCCAGGTCGGCGCCGCTGATGAAGCTGACCAAGAAGCAGATCTTCATGGCGCTGGCCAAAGACGTTCCAGGCGCCGACGGCACGCTGATGGCCAACCCGCACCAGAAATGGAGCGACGTCGACCCGAGCCTGCCGGGCGCCAAGATCGAGGTTCTCGGGCCGCCGCCGACCTCCGGTACCCGAGACGCCTTCGTCGAGCTGGCCATGGAAGGCGGCTGCAAGAAGTTCCCGGACATCGCCGCCCTGAAGAAAAAGGACAAAAGGAAGTACAAAGCGGTCTGCCACTCGATCCGTGAAGACGGCGCCTTCATCGAAGCCGGCGAGAACGACGTTCTCATCGTGCGCAAGCTCGAGGCCAACCCGAACGCCTTCGGCGTCTTCGGCTTCAGCTTCCTCGACCAGAACGCCGACAAGGTCCAGGGCAGCGTCGTCGACGGCAACAGCCCAACCTTCGAGAACATTGCCTCCGGCAAATACGGTGTCTCGCGTCCGCTGTTCTTCTACGTCAAGAACGCCCACGTCGGCACGGTGCCGGGCATGCAGGAGTACATTGCCGAGTTCACCAGCGAAAAAGCCTGGGGACCGGACGGATACCTGACCGACAAAGGCCTGATCCCTATGCCGGACGCCGAGCGCAAGAGATACGCGACTGACGCGAAAGGACTGAAACACAATCTCTCGATGTAGTTTCCGAACGCAAGCCGGGCGGTGGGATAATCGCCCGGCGGCTCTCCGGATGATCGTTCTTTAGTTTTATTTTGGGGCTGTCCTAGCTAAGCGAGATGCTTGGGCTAGGATTGCAGGATGTATGCGAGACCCAACTATTACGGCTATTTCGTCGCCATCTGGTGCGGCATTCCGGCGCTCATCGTCTCGGTTCTTTGGATTTCCTTGGAGCAGGGAAACATCCAGTCCCTGGTCCTCTCGGACCTGCCCAACGAGGTCCGGAACCAAGGTGAAGCCGCGCTATCGCTGGTGATCAGCGACGTCACGAATTTGGCCACCGGCAACATCCCGAGCCGCCAGGACCAGCCGTGGCTGGATGAAGCGGCGGCGCGTTATGCCAGCTTGAGCCAGATCAGCCTGATGGCGAAGACGGTCGTCGTCCTTTGTCTGGCTATCGGCGGCATCGCCTGGGGCACCACGGTCATCCACAAGGATATGGGCACCCGCGTCCGCGTCGAGCGTGTCATCCGCATCATTCTGTTCCTGTGCTCGGCCGTCGCCATTTTGACGACCATCGGCATCGTGTTGTCACTGCTCTTCGAATCGATCCTTTTCTTCGGCAAGGTTTCGCCCGTCGATTTCCTGTTCGGTCTCGAGTGGAGCCCACAAACAGCGTTGCGCGAAGACCAGGTCGGCAGCACCGGGTTGTTCGGCGCCGTACCGCTGTTCGCCGGAACGCTGTTGATCTCGTTCATCGCCATGTGCGTCGCCGCACCCGTCGGCCTGATGTCGGCCATCTACATGTCGGAATACGCCCCTTCCAAGGTGCGCAGCACCGTCAAGCCGATCCTCGAAATCCTGGCCGGCATCCCAACCGTCGTCTACGGCTTCTTCGCCGCCCTCACGGTGGCCCCCTTCTTCCGTGAGCTGGGCGCCACCGGCGGCTTCGTCATTTCCTCCGAGTCGGCGCTGGCCGCCGGGGTTGTCATGGGGATCATGATCATCCCCTTCGTCTCGTCCCTCTCCGACGACGTCATCAAGGCCGTTCCGCAGGCCATGCGCGAAGGCTCCTACGGCCTCGGCGCGACGCAATCGGAAACCATCCGCCAGGTGATCATTCCCGCCGCACTTCCCGGCATCGTCGGCAGCCTGTTGCTCGCCGCGTCGAGAGCCATCGGCGAAACCATGATCGTTGTCATGGCCGCCGGGCTGTCGGCCAACCTGACCGCCAACCCGTTCGAGGCGGTGACCACGGTGACCGTGCAGATCGTGACGCTCCTGGTCGGCGACCAGGAATTCGACAGCGCCAAGACGCTGGCCGCCTTCGCCCTCGGGCTGATGCTGTTTTTCGTGACTCTCTTTCTCAACGTGATCGCGCTGGCGGTCGTCAACAAATACCGAGAACAGTATGAGTGACGCCACCACCATCAACGGCAACGACGGCCGCCGCACCGACTCGTCGGAGCGCATCGCCGCCGGCCTGGCTAAGCGCTACGCAGCGGAACGTCGCTTCCGCATGTATGGAATCGCGGCCGTGGTCTTCGCGCTTTTCTGCGTCGGTGTTTTGTTCACGACCATCATATCCAGCGGCTGGCCGTCTTTCATGCAGACCATGGTGCGCCTCGAGGTCACGCTTAATCCGCAGGATATCGATCCGGAAGGCACGCGCGACCCGCAGGTCCTGTCGAGCGCCGACTATCGGAAACTGATCCGCCAGGCGACGCTCGACCTGCTGCCCGACGTCACCTCGCGCCGCGACAAACGTCGGGTGCACGAAATGATCAGCCCGGGCGCCACCTTCGCCTTGCGCGAACTGGTCATGGACGATCCGTCGCTCATCGGCAAAAGGGTCAGCGTCCTGTTTCCGATGTCCGACGACATCGACCAGTTCAACAAGGGCGTCATCAAGGCGGAAACGCCGGAGAGCGGCCGCCGGGTCAGTGACAAGCAGATCGCCTGGTTCCAACGGCTGAAGGATCGGGGTCTCGTCGAAACCGTCTTCAACACCACCATGTTCACCGAGGGCGATTCACGGGAACCGGAGCTGGCCGGAATCTGGGGCGCCGCCGTCGGTTCGTTCTACACCTTGCTGGTGACCCTGATCCTGTCCTTCCCCATCGGTATCGCCAGCGCCGTCTATCTAGAGGAGTTTGCGCCGAAGAACCGGTTCACGCAGATCATCGAGGTCAACATCAACAATCTCGCCGCCGTGCCGTCGATCGTCTTCGGGCTGCTCGGCCTGGCCGTCTTTCTCAACTTCTTCGGTCTGCCCCGTTCGGCACCGTTGGTCGGCGGCATGGTTCTCACCCTGATGACCCTGCCGACGATGATCATCGCCGGCCGGGCGGCGCTGAAAGCGGTGCCGCCGTCCATTCGCGAGGCGGCGCTCGGCATGGGTGCGTCGCGCGTGCAGATGGTCAGCCATCACGTGCTGCCGCTGGCCATGCCGGGCATGTTGACCGGCACCATCATCGGCATGGCCCAGGCTTTGGGCGAAACGGCGCCGCTGCTGATGATCGGCATGGTCGCCTTCATCGTCGACATCCCGGGCGGGATCACCGATCCGTCGACGGTGTTGCCGGTACAGATCTACCTGTGGGCCGACAGCCCGGAACGGGCCTTCGTCGAGAAGACCTCCGGCGCGATCATGGTCCTGCTGGCATTTCTCGTCTTTATGAACGCGCTTGCGGTGATCTTGCGCAAACGCTTCGAACGTACTTGGTAAGGGTAGTAGATTGATGACCATGGAAAAGCCTGCTGCCATACCGGAAGCATCGAATGACTCGATCTCGACGCCTCAGGTGCCGGCCAAGTTCGTCACCAAGGACGTCTGCGTCTTCTACGGCCAAAAGCAGGCGTTGTTCGACATTGATCTTGAGATCCCGGAGAACCGGGTGACGGCGTTGATCGGGCCGTCCGGCTGCGGCAAGTCAACCTATCTGCGCTGCCTCAATCGCATGAACGATACCATCGAGGGCTGCCGTGTGTCCGGCGACATCCGGCTCGGCGATCTCGATATCCACGATCCGAGAATCGATGTCGTGCACCTCAGGACCCGCGTCGGCATGGTCTTCCAGAAACCGAACCCGTTCCCCAAGTCGATCTATGACAACGTCGCTTACGGGCCGAAGATCCACGGCCTGGCGGAAACCCAGTCCGAACTCGACGACATCGTCACCCACAGCCTGGCACGCGCCGGCCTCTGGGAAGAGGTCAAGGACCGCCTGGACACGCCGGGGACGGGGCTATCGGGCGGTCAGCAACAACGCCTTTGCATCGCCCGGGCCATCGCCGTGACACCGGAAGTGATTCTCATGGACGAGCCCTGCTCGGCCCTCGACCCGATCGCCACCGCGAAGATCGAAGAACTGATGGACGAGCTTCGGGAGAACTTCACCATCGTCATCGTCACCCACTCCATGCAGCAGGCAGCGCGCGTGTCGCAACGGACCGCCTTTTTCCATCTCGGTGAGCTGGTCGAGATCGGCGATACCGAACAAGTTTTCACCAACCCGCGCGAAGAGCGAACGCAGGGTTATATCACCGGCCGCTTCGGCTGATTACGTAGCCGGGTCCGATACGTAGAGAAGGTCACGGGAGAACCACCGGATGCAAAGCGAACACATCGTCAAGTCCTTCGACGACGACCTCAATCGGCTCGACAACATCATCGCCGAGATGGGCGGGTTGGCGGAGCACCAACTGGCCAACTCGATCGACGCCATGGTCAAGCGAAACGAGGACCTGGCCGAACAGGTGATCGACAGCGACAAGCGGATCGACGCGCTGGAAGCCGAAGTCGTCGACCTTGCCATCGCCATGCTGGCTCTTCGCCAGCCGATGGCCGATGACCTGCGCGTCGTCATCACGGCGCTCCGGACGGCGGCGATCGTCGAACGGATCGGCGATTACGCCAAGAACATCGCCAAACGGACGGTCGCCCTGTCGCAAACGCCGCCCATGGGTCCGTCGAAAATGGTCGCGCGCATGGGGCGCCAGGTCCAGCACATGATCCAGGACGTGCTCGACGCCTACGTCAAACGCGACTCGAACAAGGCCGAGGACGTCCGCCAGGCCGATGCCGAAGTCGACGCGCTGCATACCAGCCTGTTCCGCGAGATCCTTACCTACATGATGGAGGATCCGCGGGTCATCACGTCCTGCACCCATCTCCTGTTCGTTGCCAAGAACATCGAGCGGATCGGGGATCATGCAACCAACATCGCTGAAAACGTCTATTTTCTCGTCGAGGGTCATATGCCGGCGGAGAAACGCCACACGGATGACGAATCGAGCTTTCTCGTGGTCGAAAGCACTGCGGAGAACGAACCGAATACCGAGGATGGCTGAATAAAATGAAACCTTATGTCTTGATCGTCGAAGACGACCGCTCACTTACCGAACTCCTGGCTTACAACCTGGACGACGCCGGCTTCCGAACCCACGTCGTCAGCAACGGCGAGGAGGTGGTGCCGACGATTTCCGAGGAACCGCCGGATCTCGTCATACTCGACTGGATGCTGCCCAACCTCTCCGGGATCGAGATTTGCCGCCAGATCCGCCGCAATGAGGTCACCAAGGGCATGCCGGTCATTATGCTGACCGCCAAGGGCGAGGAAGCGGATCGCATCCGCGGTCTCGATACCGGCGCCGACGACTATGTGGTCAAACCGTTCTCGCCCAGCGAACTGATCGCCCGGATCAAGGCCGTCCTGAGACGCACCAACCCGGAAAAGTCGGCCGACATGCTGGAGTTCGAGGATATTGTCATGAACCTGGAGGAACACCGGGTGACCCGCAACAACCGATCGATCCACCTGGGCCCGACCGAGTTTCGCCTGCTCCGCGTGTTCCTGGAGCGGCCGGGCCGTGTGTTCTCGCGCGAACAACTGCTCGACCGGGTGTGGGGCCGCGACATCTACGTCGAACTGCGCACCGTCGATGTCCACATCCGAAGACTGCGCAAGGCCCTCAATGCCAGCGGCGGCGCCGACCTCATCCGCACCGTGCGGGCCGCCGGTTATTCGCTCGACCACCCCATTAGTTGATAGGTTTTGGGGCTGTCCTAGCTAAGCGAGATGCTTGGGCTAGGATTGCAGGATGTATGCGAGAAGAAGCCGGCTCAGTGGTTGGAAGCGTGATCGTTTGATGGAGCACTTTGTGGCGGCGACGAC